>Ga0256837_1002742_pt1 | contig 10658 bp, 12 predicted proteins | sample 4562384metaG_FD_185976 | JGI IMG/M metagenome (GOLD analysis project Ga0256837, IMG submission 185976) | Hydrothermal vent microbial communities from Guaymas Basin, Mexico - 4561-384 | ecosystem: Environmental > Aquatic > Marine > Hydrothermal vents | place: Mexico: Guaymas Basin | collected... | reverse complement strand
CAACTCTTGCTTAATTCTTTAAAATCTATATTGTTTAATACCGCTTCTTTTGTCATAATCTTTCCTTTCATTATTTCTTATGTAATTCTATCATTATCCCCTTACACAATCTTTGAAGCGGTATCGACTATTGTTATCTCTTATTACAATATCAGGGATTTGCTTGTTTCAATTCATATTGAAAAAGAAAAAACATTATTAACCAAACTTATTAATATCAGTGAAAAACTTAGTCTTCTTATTCATGAAACACAAAAAGAAAGAGGTGCAAGTGCCGGGTTTTTGGGTTCTCATGGTAAAAAGTTTAAAACCATACTTCCAAAACAGAGAATTCAGACGAACGAAAAAATAAAACTTTACAGGCAGACACTTGAAAAAATCGATATCAGCAATATGCCTGAAAATATCAGAAATAAAATAAATAAATTAGATATGTATTTAAATGCTCTTTCTCAAATAAGAAACAAAGTGGATAATTTTGAAATAAGCTTAAAAGACGAAGTAAAATGGTATACCGATATGAACGGTGTAATTTTAAGCATTATAGGAGATGCCTCAACCCTTGCGCCGAATAAAAAAATAGCAATGGATTTGGCCGCATATGTAAGTTTTCTTAAAGCAAAAGAGAGAGCCGGCATTGAAAGGGCGGTTTTGAGTGCAACATTCGGGGCAAATAAATTTAAGGATGGAATGTATACAAAGTTTATTACTCTTGTAGCAGAGCAAAAAGCATTTTTGGATGATTTTTTAACATTTGCATCTCCAAAAATGAAACAGATGTATTTAAATGCCGTAAAAAGTCCTTCTTTTAGTGCAGTTGAAAGAATGAGACAGATTGCAATAAAAGACAGGCTAAGCGGAAATTTCGGGGTAAATCCTGAATACTGGTTTCAAACGATTACAAAAAAAATCAATATTTTAAAACAGATAGATGATAAAATTGCCAAAAATCTGGAATATGATTTAAGTCAGATTACGAACCATTATATATTGCAGACTGTTATAGGGGTTATCATAAATATTATTATGATTATAATAGGCTGGACCAGCGTAAAAAAACTTGAAATGCAGATCAGAAGCCTTAAAGGACTTATTTTGTCTATTGCGCAGAATAAAGACTTGTCTACTGAAATCAGGGTTTATGAAATGGATGAGTTCGGACAGATAAGAGAAGCGCTGAGGGAATTTTTAAAATCGCTTCATGAAGTGATGATGAGTGCATATCAAAGCTCGAATGAAAACAAACATACCGCAACAAATCTGAAAAACGGTTTTGACAAAATCAATAAAAATATTCAAAAAGAGGCCGAAATTGTTTCCGTTGCGGGTAATACGGCCGATAAGTTAAAAAACAATCTGTTGGAAGAAGCAGATAATTCAAATGAAGTTAAAGACAGTATTTTAAAAGCCAATTATTCATTAAAAGACGCTATCGGTTTGATTGAGCATACTATGGAAAGTATTCAGCAAAATGCGGAAAACGAAAATGATCTGGCGCTTAAACTTCAACAGCTTTCCCAGGATGCCGGGCAGGTTAAAGAAGTTTTGACGGTTATAAGCGAAATAGCCGATCAGACAAATCTTTTGGCGCTTAATGCGGCGATAGAAGCGGCAAGAGCAGGAGAACACGGACGCGGATTTGCAGTGGTTGCCGATGAGGTCAGAAAACTTGCCGAAAGAACACAGAAAAGTCTTGGCGAGATAGATGCCACTATTAATGTAATAGTGCAGTCAATAAATACGGCAAATAGTGAAATGCATAATAATGTAGAAAATGTAAACCTTGTAACAAATCAGACTGGGGAAGTTCAGGGTAAAATAGGCGATGTTTCCGAAGAAATGGAAGTAGTGGTGCAAAAGGTTCAGCATAATGTTGAAAATGTTGAATCAATAGTGAAAACTATGCAGGATTTTATTGAGAAAATGGAAATTATTAAAAAATTATCAATGCAAAATGCCAGCAATGTTTCCCAAAACAATAAAAATGTCGAAAAAATTGCGCATCTTGCGGAAAAATTGTTAAATGAAATCAGTCAGTTTAAAATTTAAGGGAAAAAATGTGGCCTCCTGAGACACCTTATCTTACTGTTGACGGTATAGTAAAAATATTTGCCCCTGAATTTCAGGGGGTGGTTTTAATAAAAAGAAAAAATCCCCCTTTTGGGTTTGCACTTCCGGGCGGATTTGTAGACAGAGGGGAAAGTGTGGAAGAAGCTTTGAAAAGGGAAATGAAAGAAGAAATAAATTTGGATGTGAAAATTGAAAAGCTTTTAGGCGTCTATTCAGATCCAAAAAGAGACCCGAGGCTTCATACCGCAAGCTGTGTATTTATCGGCAGTGCCTCTGATTTGCCAAAAGCGGGGGATGATGCAAAAGATGCTTTTGTAGTTAAACTTGAAGATATACCATGGAATGAGCTTGTGTTTGATCATGCTGAAATTTTGAGAGATTTTTTAGAGAATTGAGAAAGCGGGATCCCCGAAAAATTATTAAATTTTTTGGGGTGCAGAGAGAGAATTGAGAATTGAGAATTGAGAATTGAGAATTGAGAATTGAGAATTGAGAATTGAGAATTGAGAATTGAGAATTGAGAATTGAGAATTGAGAATTGAGAATTGAGAATTGAGAATTGAGAATTGAATTTTCGTGACAGACACTTATATTTTATAAAAAAAAGCCATTATAAGCCGGCTTCTTTAAGAGCTTCCGCCTGATAAAACGCAATAAGGGGATCTATTATTTCATCAAACAGACCTTCGCTCATAATTTGTTCTAGTCTATACAGCGTCAGACCTATCCTGTGGTCTGTTATTCTGTTTTGAGGGTAATTGTATGTTCGGATCCTTTCGCTTCTGTCACCGCTTCCCACCTGGCTTTTTCTGGCTTCTCCGATTTGGGCGAGTCTTTCATTTTCGAGTTTTTCATAAACCCTGGCTTTAAGAATCTGCATGGCTTTGTCTTTGTTTCTCTGCTGGCTTCTTTCATCCTGCATAGAAACCGTGATACCTGTCGGAATATGTGTCATTCTCACAGCACTTTCCGTTTTGTTTACGTGTTGGCCTCCGGCACCTCCTGCACGCATTACTTCTATTTTGATATCTTTCGGGTCAAGTTCTATGTCAACATCGTCAACTTCGGGCATTATAGCCACCGTAACGGCTGATGTGTGTATTCTTCCCTGGGATTCGGTTGCAGGAATTCTCTGAACTCTGTGGGTCCCGCCTTCGTATTTCAGTCTGGAATATACACTGTCGCCTTTGATTAATAAAATTATCTCTTTATATCCTCCGGCGTCACTTTTGCTTTCGCTTACTATTTCTACTTTCCAGTTTTTATTATCTGCATATCTGAGATAAGCTTTTACCAGATCTCCCACAAACAGTGCCGCTTCGTCTCCTCCTGTTCCGGCTCTTATTTCCAGGAATATGTTTTTGTCGTCGTTTGGATCTTTTGGCAGTAAAAGCACTTTTATTTCTTCTTCCATAACAGGAAGCTTTTCTTCTGCTTCTTTTAATTCTTCTTTTGCAAGTTCCGCCATTTCCGGGTCATCAAGCATCATCTTTGCTTCCTGAACAGTTTCTATTATACTTTCGTATTCTTTTGCTTTTTCTACAATAGCTTCAAGGCTTCTGGCTTCACGTGAAAGTTTTGTCATTTTTTTGATATCTTGTGTAATTTCCGGAGAACTAAGCATTCGATTTATTTCATTGTATTTTTCAATAAAAGGTTTTAATTTGTCCAATAACATCGGAATCCTTTAAGGTTTATAAAATTTTTGAAATTATATCATTATATGGTGAAGGAGGGAAAGGCAGGGAAGAGAAAGCAAAATGTTAAATGTTGAATTTTAAATGATTGTTTATTAACATATAGTGCCTGACACTAATAGCTTTAACAACTTCGAAAATTTCAACTAACCTTAAAATCTATAACTAACTTTAACAATTTTTCAACCCTAATATACAAATACATCAATATTATAAGGGTAAAGAAAAAAGAGAGAAAGATTATGCTGACGGTTCGATTGATTTTACTAATTTATGCAGTCTTGAAATTTTTCTTGAAGCTGTATTTTTCTTTAAAATTCCTTTATTGATGTATCCCTGGAATTTTTTATTTGCTTCTTTCCATGCGTTTAATGCAGCTTCATAATTACCTTCCGCTACGGCAGTTTCAACTTTTTTAGTAATAGTTTTAACCCTGCTTCTGTAATATTTGTTTCTTTCAGTTCTTTTCTTTGTTTGTCTGATTCTTTTCTCAGCAGATTTAACGTTTGCCATTTATGTCCTTTTTTGAAGCGTATTTTATAAAAATTTGGTAAAATTTGCAAATAATTATTTCATTTTTTAAAGGAAACGGATGAAACTTTTTGGAACTGACGGGGTAAGAGGCAAGGCCGGAGAGTTTATTACACCTTTTTTGGCTATGAAACTTGCAATGGCTTTTGGGGAAAGTCTTGAAAGTAAAACCGGTAAAATTCTTGTCGGAAAAGACACCAGAAGAAGCGGTTATATGATAGAAAACGCCCTTGTAAGCGGACTTACGGCGATTGGCTATGATGTAATTCAAATAGGTCCTATGCCTACACCGGCTGTTGCTTTTTTGACGGAAGATATGAGATGTGACGGCGGAATTATGATAAGTGCCAGTCATAATCCGTATTATGACAATGGAATAAAATTTTTTGATAATTTCGGAAATAAACTTTCTCAAAATTTTGAAGAAAAAATAGAAAAAAGGTTTTTTGAAAATAATTTTGCTTTAAAAAGCGAAAAAGAAATAGGAAAAAGTAAAAGAATTGATGATGTTATAGGAAGATATATCGTTCATATAAAATCTTCATTTCCGAGTAATGCCAATCTGAACGGTATGAGAATTGTGCTTGACTGTGCAAACGGTGCGGCGTATAAGGTTGCTCCGACCATATTCAGTGAGCTGGGTGCGGATGTAATTACCATAAACGATGAACCGGACGGATACAATATAAATCAGAACGCCGGTGCCATGTATCCTGAATTTTTGGCAAAAAAAGTATTGGAATACAGGGCTGATATAGGGTTTGCGTTTGACGGAGATGCGGACAGGCTGGTTGTTGTTGATGAAAAAGGGGATATTGTTGACGGTGACAAACTTTTAGGTGCCCTTGCATATTATCTTTATAGGCGTCAAAAGCTTAAAAACAGCGCTGTCGCCGTAACTGTTATGAGTAACGGTGCTTTGGAGAAATTTTTGAATGATATGGGAATAGAAGTTTTCAGAAGCAGTGTGGGGGATAAATATGTGCTTGAAGCGATGAAAACCAATGGGCTTAATTTTGGAGGAGAGCAGTCGGGACATATAATTTTCAGCGATTACGCCAAAACAGGAGACGGGCTTGTAAGCGCTTTGCAGGCGGTTGCATATTTGATTGAGAGTGGTAAAAGGGCATCGGAGGCTTTTGATTTGTTTGAGCTTTATCCCCAGATTCAGACAAATATAATTGTCAGTGAAAAAATCCCTTTTGAAGAGATTGACGGGGCTGATACAATATTACAAAATGTGGAAAAAGCCGGATACAGACATCTTGTGCGATATTCCGGGACCGAAAACAAATTAAGGCTTCTTGTCGAAGGTAAAAATGAAAAAGAGGCAAAAAAACTGCTTAATGATTTAAAAGAATTTTTTAAAAGCAGACTGTCATAATAATGGAGAATAGGGAATTGAGAATTAAGAATAAAAATAATTTTTTTAAATTTTTTATTGCTTTTGTTTTAATTTTTTTAATTGATCAGGGTATAAAATATATTTTTTTAAACGGTTTTGAATGGGAGAGTAAATGCATCTCTTTAACGCTTGCAATAAATAAAGGTGTTGCGTTTTCAATGTTTGCGTTTTTGGGTGAGTATTTAAAATATATACAGTGTTTGTTGATTGCCGGGCTTGCGTATGTTTTTATTAAAGAAAAAATCATTCAAAACCATCCGTTTGTAAGCGGAATTCTTTTTGCCGCCGCTGTTTCCAATCTTGCGGACAGGTTTATCAGAGACGGAGTGGTTGATTATGTTTACTGGCACTGCTGGTTTGATTTTGCAATTTTCAATTTTGCCGATGTTTGTATAGATTTTGCCGTTTTAATGTTTGCATATTATTATTTTTTTGGTAAAATTCCGGAAAGGCTCGCGTAGCTCAGCTGGTTAGAGTACTACCTTGACATGGTAGGGGTCACAGGTTCGAGTCCTGTCGCGAGCACCACTGGGAAATTAAAAGTGAAAAATGTAAAAGTGGTGGTATTGCTTAATCTGATTTATAATATAGGGTGTCTGGCACTAAAATGTTTAATAGACTATTTATAAATAGTTGAAAATATAGTAAAAAAATAGTTTATAAAAGGAAAAATATGAAATTAAATATTCAAAATATCGGGGAAGTGGAAATAAAAAATATTGTTTTAGATTATAACGGGACAATAGCAAAAGACGGAGAAGTCAAAAAGAGCGTAAAAAAATATATTAATGAATTATCAACGGAATTTAACATTTACGTAATAACCGCCGATACACACGGAAGTGCGGCGGTAAATCTGGCTGATACCCAGACAGAGCTGAAAATTCTTACAACATCCGACCATACGAAAGAAAAAGAATCTTTTGTTAAAAATCTGGGAAACGCGTTTGCCGTTGGTAACGGTAGTAATGATGTTTTAATGTTAAAAGCGGCGGATATAGGTGTGTGTGTAATTGAAGATGAAGGAGCTAGTGTCAAAAGCGTTATCAACTCAGATATAGTATGCAGATCAATTGAAGAAGCGTTTGAATTATTGATAAAACCTAAAAGAATTATTGCGACATTAAGAGAATAGTTTTTGTTTTGTTGTTTTAGAGATGTTGAAACTCAAAGGCACTAGAATTAGTCTCTTGTACCACTATTAAAAATTTAAATAATACAAATCAAAAATAGAATTATGTTTTTAAATATTATCATTTTCCATTATATAAATATATCCCCTGATTTTAGGAGGTATTTTTTCTTTTCTCATTTTGTCTTTGAATTTTTTATCCATTACTGTTTTTACATAAGGGGCTATATAGATTTTTTCATCATTGGAATCAATTGCGATTTTTCCCTGTATAACGCAGGAAAAGTTTGTTTTTATTGCTTCATCTCTTTGAGGTTTTGTCATTATAATTTCGAGTTCTTTCAAAATTAAATCGGTTTTTTTCAGATCTATTTCGGGGTCTGATTTTTTAAAACAGTAGAGTTTTCCATTTTTAATCCAGTCTTTTTTAAACAGTAAATTTAGATCTTTTTGCAGATAATCAAAACTTTTTTTAACACCGTTTTCAAAAAGATCCAAAAATTTATTTGCAAATTCATGACGTATGAGGTTTCTTTTATATTTTTTATCAAAATTTGATTCGTCGATATAATATTTAATTCCTCTTTCATTTAAAAAAGATAGAATTTCATTACGTGATATATTATAAAAAGGTCTATATATTTTATAAAAACCTCTCTCCTCCCATTCACTCATTGCTATAAGTTCTTTGAGTCCCGCACCTTTGCCAAGTTGCATTAAAAACCACTCAAATCTATCGTTTAGCTGATGGGCGGTAATTAAAGTATTATAACTGTGTTTTTTAATAATTTCTTCAAAAAATTTGTATCTGCAATTCCTTGCCTCTTTTTCGCTGAATTTATCTAAAAAGCAGTCTTTAATATAGATTTTTTTATTGTATTTTTCGGCCAGTGATTTTGCATATTCAACTTCTTCCTCACTGCTAGGGCGTGTGCGGTAATTCACTATTGCGATATCAAAAGGTATGTTTTTTTCAAGCATCCAGAAAAAAAGAGCAGATGAATCAACCCCTCCTGAAAAAGCGAGTAAGTTATTTGATGATTTTCCCAATTAACTGTCCTCCCCCTAAAGTTTCGATTTTTACGTTATATAAATTTCCTATTTCAAGATTTTCTATTTCGCTTTCATTGATTAATATGTCTCCGTCAATTTCAGGCGCCCAAAGTTTAGGGCGGACGCTGTAGAAAAGCCCGTCTTCCGTTAGACCGTCAAGGTAGCATTTGCAGGTTTTATCAAGATATTTTTTAAGGGCTTTTTTGGTTGTCTGTTTTACTGTTTTGCCCATCTCTTTTGTGCGTTTGTCTATGATGTTTTGGGACAGTTTGTCTTTTCTTTTGTAAGCCGCCGTGTCTTCTTCGTCTGAATAGGCAAACACGTTTACCCTGTCAAATTCAAACTCTTTTATGAAGCTTTTTAGCTCTTCAAAATCCTCTTCACTCTCTCCCGGATGTCCTACGATTACGGAAGTTCTTACGAAACTAAACTCTTTTTTCATGTCATTTAGCAGGGATTTTAGTTTATCTACGCTTCCGGGTCTTTTCATAATTTTAAGCATTTTTGGACTTATATGTTGAATCGGCATGTCGAAGTAGTTTTCGACAACAGGGGAAGCAAATATTCTTCTTATAAGTCTTTTAGTGGTAGTTGCAGGATAGAGGTATAGAATTCTGACGGTTATTCCTTCAATTTTATCTATTTCGTCAATAAGTCTTTCAAGCCCGTCTTTTATACCTTTATCCCTCAGATACGAGCTTGAATCCTGACTTGCGAGTGAAAAATCCTTGAATCCCTTTTCTTTTAACCTTTTGATTTCTTCAATGATTTCGGGAATTTCCCTTGAATTTAGCCTGCCTTTGAAATTCGGAATTGCACAAAAGGCGCATTTTTGGTTGCAGCCTTCACTGAGCTTAATATATGCGTGGTAACTGCTGCCGGTTATTATTCTCTCTTCATTATGAATAAGATACACTTTCGGGGAAAATTTGGATTTTTTTTCTTTGACAAGTTCATCGATTTTGTCAAAATCCCCGACTCCAGTCCAGATATCGACTTCGGGTATTTCTTTTGGAAGGATGTCTTTGTATCTCTCACTAAGACATCCGGCAACCGCTAATACGGCGTTTTCTTTTTTAAGACTAGCAAGTTCCAAAATGGTTTCGATCGATTCTTCTTTTGCAGGGTTTATAAATCCGCAGGTGTTTACTATTAAAAGGTCGGCTTCTTCAGGGTTGTTTATTAGTTCATATTCGTTTTTCAATTTTCCGAGCATTACTTCGCTGTCAATGAGGTTTTTTACGCATCCGAGAGATGCAAGGTATAATTTTTTAGTAGATGTCATCATGAGTTCCTATGTCTATTAAAAATATTTTTTTGTCAATTATTATAAAATCAAGGATTATTCTATACTGTATATCAAGTGAGACGGAATAAAATTCTTTTTTCTCACCTTGCAGTTTATGAAGCCTGAGGGATGGGTGAAAAGGATTGTTTTCAAGTAAAAATACTGTTTTTTCATATTTTTTTATCATATCAGGATGTTTTTTTAAAAATTTTTTAAATTTTTTCATATAAAATTTTGTTTCAACAAGTTTATACATTTTCTAATTCTTTAAATATATCATCAATATGTTCTTTTGCGCTTACAATTTTATAATCCCCCTTTTTATAATCTTCCATAACCTGTTTGTAGGCAAGCTCGAGCTCGCTTTTTCTAAGCTCTTCGTATCTTTCAATATCCATTACCACGTATTTTTTTTTGCCTCTGAAGCTTATGATGATTTCGTCAAATTTTTTAAGTAGATCCTCAAAAATCGAAACTCCTCTTTTTTTCACTTCGTTTGCGGTTATTACCATAACAGTTCCTTTAAAAGTATTTTTAAAAGTATTTTATAAAGTATTGTTGTGAAAGTCAAATTTATTGAAGTTTAACAAAAAAAGTAATATAATGGGGAAGTTGATTTTTTAATAATATAAAAACAGTGTTTTGATATTTTAAATGGAGGGAGAATGAATAAAACCGGATTAATAGCAGGGCTTGTTTTGACGATTATAGGAATGTATAATATCGATAAGTTTATAATCCCGACACTTGATTGTTTCGGGAAATACGTTTTTTTTGCAGCGATAAATATTTTTGTTTTTTGGGTTTTATGGATATTTCATAAAAAGTTTAACGGTAATTTGAAATTTTTGATGCCGGTAATCTGGGGGGTGGTAATACTGCTGATGGGGATTAAGTTGGCGTAATGAAAGGCTGTAAATGAAAAAATTACCGATAGGAATACAAACATTAAAAGAAATAATAACGGGTAATTATATTTATATAGATAAAACCTCATACGCATTGGAAATAATAGAAAATTACAAATACGTATTTCTCTCCCGTCCCAGAAGATTCGGAAAATCATTATTTCTTGATACGTTAAAGAGATATTTGAAGGAAATAAAGAGCTTTTTGAGGGGCTGTATATTTACGATAAGTATGATTTTAAAGAATATCCCGTTATAAAAATAAGCTGGGGTGGTAATTTTGATGAGACTGAGAAACTGAGAAAACGGGCGATGTTTATTTTAAAAAACAATCAGGAGAGATTGGGAGTAAAGTGTGAGAGCGATACACCGGAAGAATTTTTTGCAGAGCTTATCCAAAAGAGTTATGAAAAATATCAAAAGTCCGTAGTGGTATTGATAGACGAATACGACAAACCTATATTTGACAATCTGCAAAATAAAGAGGTAGCATTAAAAAACAGGGATTTTTTAAGAGGGTTTTACGTTCAGATAAAAGAGAGTGATGAATATATGAAGTTTGCATTTTTAACAG
>Ga0256837_1002741_pt1 | contig 10659 bp, 10 predicted proteins | sample 4562384metaG_FD_185976 | JGI IMG/M metagenome (GOLD analysis project Ga0256837, IMG submission 185976) | Hydrothermal vent microbial communities from Guaymas Basin, Mexico - 4561-384 | ecosystem: Environmental > Aquatic > Marine > Hydrothermal vents | place: Mexico: Guaymas Basin | collected... | reverse complement strand
TATGGAATGAATATAGCAGATTTTTATAATGATAAATTAAGTTTTATTTTTGGAATTATTTCTATTATTATAAGTATTAGAATTAGTGAATTATTTTTATTAGATAAAGAAGATAGAATTTTTGATATATTTTTAAATAAATTCATAACTGATAAAAAGGATAAAATTGAAAAAATTGAAAAAATAGTTTGGAGTATTGTTGTTTTTTTAATTTTATATGGACTTGCTAAATAAAACAAAGGAGAGAAAATGAGTCATTATAACTATATTCCAAAAGTTACAATAAATGAAACTGAATATAAAAAATTAAAAAAAGAAGCAAAAGAGAAACAGAAATTAAAAGATAGATTAAAAAACAGAGAAAGAGACATTGCAAATCTTAACTCAAAAATGAATAAAAGAATAAAAGAAGTTGAAAAAACAATGAATAAAAGAGTAAGTAAATTAAATGATTTAAACAATCGTTTATCAAGTGAGTTAAGAACTTTAAATATAGAATTTAATAATGAAAGAAAACGAAATGAAGAAAAAGTAAGAAAATTAAATTCTAAACTTAGTAATATGAAATCGGAATTAAATTTAAGAATAACTTCTCTTGATAAAAAAGTGGATGCTATAGAAGAGGAGATTTATCAAGAAATAAACGAAGTAAGAAAAGAAACTCAAGAAGCACTAAATATTCAAAAAAAAGAATTTAATTCAAAAATAAAATCAGTAATTGATTCAATTCAAGCAAAAGAAGATTCAGAAAAAAATTTAGCACTAAATTGGTTGAAAGATTTAAATACCATAGTAGAGATGATAGAAGTTTTAGACCATGAAAAATATAAACCCAATCAATTAAATAAATTAAAATCTCAAATAGAACTTGCTAAAAATAATATTGAAAATGGAGTCTATCAATCAGCAATTTCATCATTACAAGAGAGATATATTAGTGCAGGAGAGTTATTTAATGAAGTTAATTATCTACAAAAGGAATTTGAAGAACTTCAAACAATGGCAAAAAATTATGTAGATGAATTAAAAGTTTTGTTAGATACTCAAAAAAATGTAGAAATGGAAATAAGAGAGCAGGATGTTGAAGTAGATGTAGATAAATGGAGTAATAAAGGGATTACAAAATTAGAACAAGAAATAAATAGTTTAAGTGAGAAAATAGAGGATAATTCTACTTCAATAGAAGAGATGTATGAAATAATTTCAAGAATTAAAGATATGTTTAAAGAAGCAAAAGAATTACCTGAAAAAGCAAAGGAAAATATAATCTTATCAGAACTTAGACTTGATATGGCAGAGCAAATAGAAGAAAGTTTAGAAGAAGCAGGGTTTGAATTAGTTGATGATGTGTTTGAAAGAGATGATGCTAGAAAATCTTTAATATTGAAATTTCATAATTCTTCTGATGAAGAGATAATTACTATTGTTAAAGCAGAAAAAAATTTTACAAATAGTCTAAATGTAATGTTTGAAAGTGTAGAAAATGAGAGATATAAAAAACATAGATTAGATAAAATAATAAATAAATTACAATCAAAAGGTCTTGAAGTAGGTAATTTTAAATGTACAGATTCTACTACAAGAAGTGATTTTTATGATGAGGTTAGAGATTTTGAAAAAATAAAAAAAGAGGGACTTCCTAGTGAAAATTAGAGTTTATGATTTTGCAGAATCAACAAAAGCACTTGGACCATTTGAGCGATGTGCTTTGTGGGTTCAAGGATGTCCTTTTCATTGTAAAAATTGTATGACACCGGATTCTATTGCTTTAAATGAAGGAATAGAAGTAGAAATAAATATATTAGTAGATAAAATTTTATCATTAGATGTAGAGGGTATTACTATTAGTGGGGGAGAACCTTTTTTACAAAGTAAAGAATTGTATCAAATGTTAAATTTAATCAAACAAAAGAAAGATTTGGGTGTGATTGTATATACAGGTTTTGAGTATGAAAATATAAAAGATAATAAACTTTTAAACTTTATAGATATTTTAATAGATGGTAAATATATTGATGAGTTAAATGATAATTCTGCTCTTAGAGGTTCAAGTAATCAAAATGTTTATTTTTTGACAGATAGATATAAAAAGTTCAAAAATTTATATAATTCTAAAAAAAGAGAGATAGAAATAAGGGTAGATGATGTTGAAGTTTCTATTATAGGTATACCTTCTAAAAATACTTTACAAAAAATAAAAGGGTTACAATGATTATAAGAAATGATAAAACTTATAATAAAAAATTTATTGATACAAAACTTTTTTTTGATAAAAAATTTAATTTAAAAAGTGGTATTGAGTTTAGAAATTTTTTTGTAAAAGATAGTTGTTTATTTGATAAAAATAGAATGATAAAAAATTATTTAAAACTTTTAAATAGTGATTTTTATGTATTACCTATGGAATGTGAAATTGAATATAAAAATTCAATAAAAGAACATCTCTTACTTGATTATATCTCTTCAAAAGATAATTTTTATATTATAGATTTTGATAAAAAACTTCTAAAAATTACTCTTATTAAAAATAGTAAAATTATAGATACAAAAATAATTTATCATAATTTTTTAAACCCTACTAAAAGAAAAGAACTTTTTAATGATATAAATCCTATTATTGAATTTCTAAAAAAACATCTTAACAATATAGACGAATATATGATAGTAGGTGATTATGGGGTAGAATTAAAAAATGAAATTATCACTATTTTAGATAAAAAACCTTTTTTTGTAGATAACTTTCCATTTATCAAAGCTTATGAAAGGTATAAACTTCTTAAAAATATTAAACTATATATCAAAGTAAATAAAAACTTTATAGAATTAAAAAATCAATTTTTTTCTTATCCAAATAAGATAACTATTAAAATCAACAAAGAAAAGACAATAAATACTAATATAAAAAAAGGTAGGGTAAAATTTAAGTATAGTATAGATAAACAATATTTAATTTTGAAATATTTAGATAAAACTATTAAAATAGAGTTAGAGGAGTTGATATGAATTTTGAAGAATTTAAAAAATGTGTAGAAAATATAGAAAACAATATAGATAATTTCATCAATGAAACAGAAGAAAATAAATTAAAAATTAAAAATTATCAAAAAATTTCAAAAGAGGTAATTGATACTTTAACACAGCAATATAAAGAATTAGAAAAACATAAAAAAGAAGTAGAATATTACAAAAAACATTTTACAGAAAATAAAAGATATTTAGATATAGAAGAATTGTCTTCTCAAATTGAAACTCTTTTAAATCAATATGATGAAAAATTAAAAGACAAACTTTTAAAAGATGAAAATATAATAAATAGTATTAGAAAAGAGTTAGGAGAGATAAAATGATTTGTGAAGTTTGTAATATGAAATATGAAGGGGATTTTTGTCCTCAATGTGGATGGGAAGAGGAGTTAGTTTTAGATAATGATTATATAGAAATTTATAATAAAAGAAAGTCTATTTATAAAAATGTATATGAAAAATCAAAACAAGCAAATAATGATTTTGATATTTTTATGGATGAGATAATTCCTATTTATAATGAATATTTTAAAGAATATCCAAAATTTATAGATGCTATTTTAGAAGTTTTATCAAAAATGGATTCATTTAGGGCTAAAAATAGATATGCTTCTTTTTTACTTCCAAAAGCTTATTTAAATAAAGATATAGAATTATTAAAAGAATCTTTTAAAATTACTAAATCATTAAAAGATAAAATAGATAAAAAAGATTATGAAGAAAGATTAAAAACTATTTATAATTTAGCGACTAAATTTAAGGATTTTAAATTAGCACAAGATTTGAATGATGAATTAAAGGGAGTGGAATGAAAACTATTTTTGAAAGTTATATAAATAGAATTTTTTTTATATTTTCAGAAAATGAGAATGTAAATGATAATTTTATATATGATTTATCTGTATTAAATTTTAGTGAAGTTTTATTTCGTCATCTTAAAAAATTAGGTTATAAAAGAGTTATATTTTTTAATGGAGTAAAAGGAAAATATAGTTATGAAACTTTAAAATCAAATATAAAAGAAAAAAAAAGAAGGGCAAGAGGGTTATTAAAAAGGGAAAAACCTCAACAAAAAGAGGTATATTATCAAAGATTAGATGAGACAGGTATTGTTCAAGAGATAAATAGTTATATGAAAAGCCAAGAAAAAACAGCTTTAATTGTAGATGATATAATATCTTTTATTGAACATTTAGAAACAGAAGATTTAAGGATGTTTAATAGTAATATTCTTGATTTTAAAAGACTTCCAGTAGATAATCAAAATATACTTATATTTATAGAAACAGCTTCTACTCCTTTTAATGATATTATAAATAAAGTAAGAACAATAAGATTTTTAGATAATCTTTTATCAGAACTTTTAGAAGAAAATAAAACAGAACAAAAATCTATTCTTACGAAAGATGTTAAAATTTTATCACTTCCTTATAAAGATGAAATAAAAAATTTATTAAATTATTTAAGAATAAAAAATAATTTAGATGTTAATTGGAATGAATTTGATGACATTGTAGATGATATTTTTACCATTTCAAGAGAATATAATTTAAATATGAAAACTATTTATTCTAATATTATAGATATAAAATCTATATCGCAGAATATTTTATCAAATTTTGAAGTATCTTCTGATATTAAAGGATGGAAAAAACTTAATACTTTAAAAGGAGTAGATGATATAAAATTTCAAATTCAAAATATAGTAAAAAAAGCAAAAAAGAGTATAGCACCATATACTCCAAGTGGTGAAATTGATAGATTATACGAAGTAGAACCAATAAAAACAGATGTTTCACTTCATATAATTCTTACAGGAAATCCAGGGACAGGAAAAACGACAATAGCAAAAATTATTGCTGAAATTTTCAAAGAAGAAAAAATTTTAGATGGAGGACAATTTATCAAGGTTACAAGAGATGATTTAGTAGCAGGTTATGTGGGACAAACGGCTATAAAAACAAAAGAAAAAATAAATCAAGCAATAGGAGGGGTTTTATTTATTGATGAAGCTTATAGTTTATCTCAGGGTGGGGAAAATGATTTTGGTCAAGAAGCGATTGATACTATTGTAGAAGCTATGACAAATTATAATGGTAGATTTAGTGTAATTGTAGCAGGGTATCCAGATGATATGGAAAAATTTATAGAAGCTAATGAAGGATTAAATAGAAGATTTGCAAATAAAATAAATATAGATGACTATACAGCAGATGTTTTATTAGGGATTTTTAATTCTCTTTCAAAAAATTTAGAGTTTTCAAAAACATTTAAAGAGATGATACCAGAGTTTTTTGAGAATGTGTATAAATTAAGAAATAAAAGCACAGGAAATGCAGGTTTTGTAACAACTTTTTATGAAAATCTTTTAGCAATTGATGGAAAAATAGATATAGATGATATACCTAAGGAATATCAGAAATATATTCCGACTAAATATAAAAGTTTTGGTATTTCAAAAGAAACTCAACAGGAATTAGATAATTTAATAGGTATGAATGATGTAAAAGAAAATATACAAAAAATAATAAACAGAATAATAGCAGCTCAAAAAAGAAATGAACAAGTAAATGCTCCTCATATTGTTTTAACAGGAAATCCAGGAACAGGAAAAACTACGATAGCAAGGATTTTAGCAAAGGTATTTAATGAGTTAAATTTACTTGATAAAAAATTAGTAGAAATAAAAATGACAGATTTGATAGACTCAGTAGCAGGAGGAACACAAAAAAAGACAAGAAAATTGTTTGAAAAAAATTTAGGTGCTACTATATTTTTAGATGAAGCTTATGAATTAGGATTAAATAGTTCGGGACGAGATGCAGTAGGAGAGATTTTAACTTTTATGGAAAATAACAAAGGACAATTTTCATTTATAGCAGCAGGGTATCCTAATGAGATGGAAAAATATTTTTTTGGAGTTAATGCAGGGATAAAAAGTAGGGTAGATTATGTTATTCATATAGGGGATTATAATGAACAAGAGTTGTTTGAAATTTTTATGATTATGTTGCAAAATAAAAATAGAAAAATAACAAATGAAGCACAAATTGCTGTGAGAGAAGAAATAGAAAAAATAGTCTCAAATAAATCTCAACATTTTGGAAATGCGAGAGATATTAGAAAATTACTTGATAAAATTTTATCAAATTTAGATGATAGAGTAGTAGAAAATCCTGATGTTGATTTATATACTATTGAAAAAGATGATGTATTAAATTTGGAGAAATAAAATGATTGAATTTAAATTTGATGATGTAGATATACCATTAAAAGAAGAAATTAGTAAGAAAATAGAAGTTGATGAAATTGAAAAAAAAGTTGAAAAAAAAAGTGTAGATAATTCAGAAAAAGAATTAAAAATAGAATATATCAATGCTATTAAAACAGATATTGTTTTAGAATATAGTTTTAAGACAATAGGTTTTTTTGAAAAAACTTATATTATAGAATTTGAACTAAATAAAACAGCAGAATTTGAAACAGAAATGTTAGTTGTATTTAATAAAGATAATTATCCAATAAATAAAAATGATGGAGAAATTATAGATAGTTTTAAATTAGATTCAAAAATGTTTAAAGATAATAAATATATAAAACAGATAAAAAAATTTGATAAATATCTTTCTTTATTTTTTAAAGATGAGTTTTTATATCAACATATTCAAGTTTTACCAATTTATCAATAAGGAAAAATAATGTTAGAAAAATTAAAAAAAAAGACTTGTCCTTTTTGTTTTGAAAAATTTTACTATTTTCAAGTACCATTTAGATGTGAGAATGTTCCAGAAAATTGTGCTCCAAAGGTAGATGATGTATTAGCAGAAAAATGGAATATAAAATACCCAGTCAAAAAGGTTATAAATTTACCAAGTAAATTTTATTTTAAAAACAAAATAGAATGTCCTATATGTAATCATATTTCTAGTCAAAGGATTTGTCCAAATTGTCATAAGGAATTGCCTTATAATTTTGAAGATTTTGATAATAAAATATTTTCTGTTATAGGTGATACGAATGTAGGTAAAAGCCATTATATAGCAGTTTTAATAAATGAATTTAGAAAAAAATTAGGAAGGGATATTGATGTTTTATTAAGACCTTTGAATGATTCTGTTCAGAATAGATACGAAAAAAAATTTTATAACCCTTTATATAAAAATAAAGAAATAATAAAAAAAACAAAATCGGCTCTTAGTGATAAACAAACAAATACACCTCTTTTATTTGAATTATCTTTTCAAGGTAAATTTTTTAAAACACATATAATATTAGCATTTTTTGATACAGCAGGGGAGGATTTAAATAGTGAAGATAAGATGAGTTTTATAAATAAATATATTTATCATTCAGATGGTATTATTTTGTTATTAGACCCAACAGAACTTCAAAATTTTGAAAATAGCACAAATATTTTAAATAGAACAACAACTCTTATAATAAAAGGACAAGAATTAGATACAAATGGATTGATAAATATTCCTATGGCTGTTACTTTTACAAAATTTGATATTATTTTTGATGAGTTAGATGTAAATTCACAATTGAAATATAATCCAAAATATACAAATAAATTTAATAAAAATGAATTTGAAGCTATAAACAAAGAAATAGAAGCATTTTTAATGAAATTTGATAGATATGATATTATAAATATTTTAAAACATAAATATAAAAATTATGGATTTTTTGGATTAAGTGCATTAGGTCATAATCCTATTGATGGAAAAGTAGGAGAAATTAAGCCTCACAGAATAGCAGACCCGTTTTTATGGCTTTTATATAAAAATAAACTAATAAGGGAACAAAAATGAAAGGGTATGAACTTTATTATACCTCTTGCGAAAAGGGTATAGAAGAAAAAAGTGGATTTCAAATTAAAGCTATAAATAAAAATATCACGGAAACAGAAAAAGCAGAAATTATTAAATATGGTGCTACTGATAGTTTAAAATTCGTTTATAAAAAATTAGCTTCAAATAGATATTGTTTTATAAAATCTTTTTATGTTGGTAAAGATTTTACAAAAAGAGATGGGAATTATTTTGAAGATGCAGTAATTATAGATGATTTTGATTTTAAACCTATTTGTATGTTTGATTGGGATGGTTGGAAAGATAATTTTGATGGTATTGGGTATTTAGATGATGTAGAAATAGATATTGATTGTAATTTAAGTCTTAATAAAGATATAGAAATTGTATCTTTACTTATTAGGAGTATGTTAGTAACAAAAAAATATAATAGAAAAATTGTTATAAAAGATGTGAATGTAGAAAAATGGATAAAAAATTTATCTATCTTTTTTGATGTTGAGTTTTTAAAACATTTTTCTTTTTCTACAAATGAGGAATATGATGTTGATTTAGATATTATAGGAATTGATGAAGAAAGTGATGTTGAAATAGATTATAATACGATTAACTATCAATATTTAGTATTAGATATTATAAATAATCAATTTTCTAAGGTAGATGAATATCAATTTTATAGTAAATATATAATTGAACTATATAAAAATAATAAGTTAGATGAATTTTTTGAATTTTGTAAAGATTTTAATGTAGATACATATGAGTATGAAAATATTTTAAAGTTTTTTTATATGTTAAATTTTGATATGAAATTTGATGAAGATGAAATTATATCTATTTTAGATTTTATATTTAAAAATAGTAATATTGATATTAGCACTTATGTAAATAAATTATTAGAGTTAGAGAATGAAAAAATTATTTTATTTTTGATTGGATTATTAGATAAATATCCATATATGAAAAAATCAATTTTTTCAAAAATTAAACATCGTGTATATAAAAAATTTATTCACTCATATAATATAGAGATTACTCCTATTTTATTAACTTTAAAAGAAAATGAAATTTTTGAAGAGTTTAAAGAATTTTTATTTAATGATTTTAAGCTTTTTTTAAAAACTCCTATGAATAATATAGAACAATTTATTGATATATTTAACCCTAATATAGATATAAAAATTTCGCTTGTTAAAATATATCTTCAAAAAAATATAGATTTAGAGCTTTATAAATATGTAGGTATAGATAAATTTTTAGAATTGTGTGAGTTAGTTAATTTAGATGATAATTTAATTAAAAAAATAGCAAATAGATTTTATAATGAAAATCTTCATTTAAATCAATTAAATAAAAAATTAAGAGAAGAAATTATTAAATATAGAATTCAAAATTCAAATAATCCTATTGAAGAGTTTTTTAAATATACAGAGAATGTAGATAATAAAAAATTTTTTCAAATAGCTTTTGAGTATGCTTCACAATCTCAAAAAATAGATAGTTTACTTCAATTTTGTTTAAAAGATTATTCTTTTTATTTAGAAAAAGAAGATTTTATAAAATACTTAAAGTCTGCTTGTGATATCATAAGTTTAGAAAATTTATATAAATATCAAATGGATAATTATATAGATGAAAGTGATTGTGCTAAAATTTATTTAATAAAGGTTTTAAGAAGTAATAAAATAGAATTAGATGTAAATAGAATTTTTTTAAATAAGAAGGATTTAGAATGGTTTATAAAATCTTATTTAATGATAATAAATAATTGTGATGATATGAAAAAATTAGTAAATTTTTGGATAACTCAGAGAGGAGAGATAAAAGAAATAATTTTTGAAAAATTAGACTTTTCTAAATGTAAAAATGAATTAGAAGATATTGAAGGAATTGAAGAGTATATGACAATAGAAAAGAATTATGCGAAAAAAATTTTTAAAAAAATTACAAGTTTATTTAAAGGAAATTAATGGATATAAAAAAGGTATTCAAAAATAGTGCTGTTTTTATTACAAAATATACATTGAATTTTAGTGATAAGATATTACAAAAGAAAATTTTGTGTGTAGAATGTGGAAATTATGCTATTCCATACTATAAATGTCCTAAATGTGGGCTTGTTTATAAGAAATTAAATTCAAAAGATAACGAGCTATTTTATAAAAGATGTAATAAATGTAATGAAAAATTACCAACTTCTATTTTAGGAGGGAAAAATAATCTTATTTTAGTATGTTCTAAATGTGGGTCTGTTATTGATAAAAATTTTAATCCGTTTATAATTGTGTTATTTGGAGATATAATAGATGAAACTAAAATATTTAGAACTTTTACTAAAAAAGGTGAATTTTTATATAATGATTCATTTGTTATATTTAAAGGAAAGAATAATAATTTAGATTATCTTAATTCTCAATCTATATTATCATTAACAAAAGGAGGAATTTTTGTAATAGATGATGTTCAAAAAGCTGAAAATAATTTAAATACTTTAATAACTGCATTACACAAACATAAAAATAAAACAGACTTTATTTTTCCATTAGCAATAGTTTTTAAAAACGATGTAAAAAATCCAAAAGATTATTTGTATGATTCAGCTATTTTAAATTTACTTAAAAAATTTAAAAATTATAAATTTTTTAATATGAGTTTAATAGATGAAACTCATATTTTAGAATTTATGAAAAGGGTTTGAAAATGGCAGAATTTGAATTTGAATTTGATGATTTTGATATGACAGGATTAGATGGGAATCAAGGACCAGCAAAAGTAAAAGGGTTAGTAGATGTAATTTTTGTAATAGATGTAAGTGGTTCGAT
>Ga0256837_1002740_pt1 | contig 10660 bp, 8 predicted proteins | sample 4562384metaG_FD_185976 | JGI IMG/M metagenome (GOLD analysis project Ga0256837, IMG submission 185976) | Hydrothermal vent microbial communities from Guaymas Basin, Mexico - 4561-384 | ecosystem: Environmental > Aquatic > Marine > Hydrothermal vents | place: Mexico: Guaymas Basin | collected... | reverse complement strand
TTTTTACCAAGTTGTACACGAGCCATCTCTTTGATCGCACCACGAAGAGTTTTTACCATACCGTTGTGAAAATATGGAGCAGTTTGTGTAATGTTTCTAAGTGTCGGAACTCTTACCATACCGTTTATATCACCTTTAAAATCACCAACATTCATATATTTGTACTTTGCAGTTACATTCATTGGTGCCATACCACCACCGATACCTACACCGTTGTGACATGATGCACAACCAACCTTGATGAAAGTTTTAAGACCCTCTTTTTGTGCTGGAGTCATTGCACTTGGACAACCGTTCATAAACTCATCAAACGCAGATGGAGTCACTAAAGTTCTCTCAAAAAGACCGATTGTGTCTGTGATCTTTTCAAAAGTAACTTGTACATCTTTACCGTAAGCTTTTTTGAACTCTTTTACATAAGCAGGGATCGAGTTTACTGTTTTTGCTACATGATCTTTTGTTGCAGCCATCTCTGGAGCTGCTTGGATAGGACCTTGTGCTTGATCTTCTAAGTCTGGACTTCTTCCATCCCAAAACTGTTTATCGTTAAATACAGCATTGTAAACAGTTGGAGAGTTAAGATGGTGAGGGTTTACTCTCCATTTGTGACCAACAGCAGCTTCAAGACCATCATCTCCACCTTCGCTGAGGTTATGACAAGAGTTACAAGAAATAAAACCACTTTTAGAAAGTCTAGGATCAAAGTAGAGCTTTTGACCAAGAGCAACTTTCTCTTTTGTAATAGGGTTTTTAGGATTGTCGATAAGTTTTAAAAGTTCTGTTTGTGATTCTGGAATCGCTTTGAGTCCTACATCTTTAGCTTCTTGAACTAAAGAAGAAGCCATCATAAGCGTTGAAGCAAGTGCGAGTGATAAAAAAGTTTTTTGCATACATATACCTTTGTATTTTTGATTATAGAATTGTAGTATAATTTTACTTAAAGGAAAATAATTATCCTTTAGTATTTTTTTTAGTTTTATATATTATTGAATTTATTATATACTTTCTTTTTAGATTTAGAGTTTGTAAGAACAGGGAGATAAATGAGAGGTTTACAATATTTTTTTATTGTAATGATAGTGGTAGTGGGTAGTACTACATTTGCCAATGAAAAAGAGAATGATTTAAATGACTATATCTCTATATATAAAAAAGATCAGTTCAATTTAGACTATGATAAGAGCGAAGCTGAGAGCTCAAAACTAAGAGACTCATGGATAGCACCTGTGCGTTTTAATTATACATATTCTAGAAGTGCTCCTGATGGAGAGACACTTACCTCTAAAACAGCATCGCTACGTATCGATCAGCCCATATTTCAAAGTGGTGGGATCTACTATGGGATCAAGTTTGCAAATGCAAGTAAACGTTACAATGATTATTCTGTAGATGTTGCAAAACGTAAGATGATAAAAGAAGCAGTTTCACTTTTGATGCAGATTAAGCAAGTGGAACTAAAAATAAAAAAACAAAAACTTCAAATAGACAATGCAGAGATTAATCTTCTTCAAAAAAAAGAGGAGTACCTCAATGGACAACTCGATTCGGGATTTTTAGATAATGCTATCATTCAAAGAAATATAGTTATACAAACACTCTTTGATATCCAAACAACAAAAGAGAAACTTATCAGTAAATTCCAGGCTTTGAGTGATTTGGATTACAAACAGGCACCGATACCACATTTAGAGATGTTAACTCATGAGAAGTTTTTACAAAACAATATAGTTTTAAAGATGAATAGAGCAGAGATAAAGAAAAACCTTTATAAAAAAGATGTTACAGTTGCAAAATATCTTCCAAATATCAATTTTACTGCAGGGTATAACTGGAACGATACAGAACAGTTTTTTGGCTCAAACGCAGGGATTATAACAAACAGTGTAAACTACTATGACTATGGTTTTAAGATATCACTTCCTTTAGATATCAACACTTTTAGAGATATTGAGTCTGCAAAAATCGATTTTTTAAAATCAGAAGTGGTGCAAAAAGATAAGCAACGTGAACTCAATGCGATCTATGAACAGGTGATGAATAATATCAAGAAGTATGATAAAAAGATAGAGTTGAGTGCTGAGAATGCAGATATCTATGCAAAATTGCTCAAAGATACACAATCACTTTTTCGTGCTGGATATAAAACAGAGTATGATATAAAAACATTACAAAATTCGCTTGAGATTCAGCAGATAGATTCTAAAATCTATGATATAGATAAACAACTTGAGCTTTTAACATTGTATGAAATGTATGTAAATGAGGGGATGTAATGAGATTTAGTGAATATATGGGTGAATGGCTTTATGGTGAAGATGGATACTATGCAACCTATAAAAATATAGGAAAAGAGGGTGACTTTTACACAGCTGTGAGTACGAGTAAGTTTTTTGGTGGAAGTGTTGCAAAACATATCATCTCTTTGGTAGATGAAGGTTTTTTGCAACCAAACGCAACGATCTGCGAGATTGGTGCACACCATGGGTATTTTTTAGCTGATGTTTGTGAGTTTCTTTATACATTAAGACCTGAACTCTTAGAGAATTTTGAGTTTGTGATCATTGAGAGATTTGATGATTTGCAAAAGCAGCAAAGGGAGTACTTTTTTGAGAGTTTTGGTGATGTCGTTAAGATAACACACTATAAATCTTTACGTGAACTCAAAAGAAAAAATGCATTTTTTATCGCAAATGAGATCTTTGATGCATTTCCTTGTGAACTTTATTTTAAGGGAAAAACTGCAAGAGTGGAAGATCATGATGTTGTTTTTGAAGATGAAGATGAGTGGGTGAGTCAAAAAGCAAAAAAATACTCCAAAGATAGAGGTGAGATAGCTATCGGGTATGAAGAGTTTGCTAAAGAGATGGCAGCTTCATGTGAGAAGTTTGAGTTTGTTACGTTTGATTATGGTGAGATGCAGGCAAGACCAGACTTTTCACTTAGAGTTTACACACAGCATAAAGTACTTCCATTTTTTCTTCCTGAAGATGATGAGGATTATGTTGCTCGTGAGAAGTTGTATAAAAAAAGTGATATTACTTATGATGTGACATTTGCTCATGTTAAAGATGCCTTTGAAGAAGCAGGTGTGAAGATGAAGAGTTTTAAAGCTCAGATGGTTGCTCTTGTTGATATGGGGCTGCTAGAACTTTTAGAGATGTTAAAAGAGAATGTTGAAGAGAAACTTTATAAGCAGGAACTAGAAAAAGCAAAGATGCTGATTATGCCAAATTTTCTTGGTGAGCGTTTTAAGATGATGAGCTTTAGAAAAGAGAACTAAAACTCTTTGTGAGTTTATTTGTATGCTTTGATATCTCTTAAAAGTGCATCTAAATGAACTCTGTATTGTTCTATGAGTTTTATATAACCATTTTCATTTGATTTTTGTAGAGCTATTTTGATATGTTGTGCAATCTCATTGAGACCCTCTGCTCCTATATTGGCAGTAACACCAATAATATCAAGTAGCATTCTATCTGCTTCTTCGATCTTATCTTCACCTAAAAGTTTTAAAAGAGTGTTTGTTGAGTCTGCATAAGTAGCTACAAACTCATCAAGTATCTCATGATAAAATGCTTCATCCCCACCACAAATCTCTAGTCCTTTTGCTCCATTGAGCTCTTTTGTTTGTGGTGCTGAATATGTTTCTTCTTCTACTTGTTCTTCTGCTTGAGGAGTGTTGAGCCCTATATATGCGTAGATAACATCATAAAGATCATTCATCTTGAGTGGTTTTTCAAGATGCTCTTCCATCCCAGCTTCTGTCATCTTTCGTATGTCATCTGCTGCTGTATCACCACTGAGTGCAACGACGACTATGTGATCGTATTTCGGGTTGGACCTGATGCGACGTGTTGCTTCAAAACCATCAACATTTGGCATGTGAGCATCCATAAGAACCATCAGAAAGTTAGAGTCTTTTTCCAAGATATCTAAAGCGATTTGTCCGTCATCAGCGATAACGAGTTCGATACCAGATTCTGCTAAGAGACCATTGATAACTTTTTGGTTGATGAGGTTATCTTCTGCAACAAGGATTCTCGCACCTGCAAACTCTTTAAAATCCTCTTTGTTGATCTTTCCATGTTCAGGAACAGAGCGTTTTTTTCTTTGTGGAGATGGTGCTTCTTTTTCTAAGCTGAGCTTTTGGTTTTGTGTAAAACTTCCAACTTCCTCCCCTTCTAAAGGTAGATCGTGTTCTTGAACTGTTTCAGAAGAGGGTGTGTCATACTCATCCACTACAGGAGTTTTTTGTAGCTCTTCTTGTTGGATCTCTTTAATACTTTTGATAGGTTCTAAAGGTTTAGGATCTTTTGAATTTTTTTGTTTCTTTACAGAAGAGAGTAGGTCTGTTAGATAGTCTAAAAACATTGAAAAGCCTTACATTTTTTTGTATCATACATTATAACAAATTAAATTTTACAAAAAAACTGTATAATTCGCAAATAAAGATTTTCCTAAAGGCTTATTGTGCAAAATATTCCCCATATTCCAGTACTTTATCGTGAAGTTGTTGATGCATTTGAGGGTGTTGAAGATGGAGTGATTATTGATTGTACGATGGGGTATGGAGGGCATACTTCCCTTTTACTTGATGCTTATGAAAATATCTCTGTGATTGCGATCGATCAAGATGAAACGGCTATTGCATTTTCTACAAAAAGATTAGAAAAATATGCAGATCGTGTGCAGATCAAAAAAGGGCGTTTCTCTCAGGTGATACAAGAGATACTTCAAGAGATAGACCCTAAAAGGATTTGTGGTGTTTTAGCAGATATTGGTGTTTCGTCGTTACAACTCGATCAGAAAGAGAGAGGTTTCTCTTATGAGAGTGAAACACTCGATATGAGAATGGATACTGATGCACCGTTGAGTGCTGCTGATGTTGTAAATGGATATGCACAACATCAACTTGAAGAGATTTTGCTTGAGTATGGAGAGTTGAGAAACTATAAAAAGATCGCTTCTGAGATTGTGAAAAACAGACCGTTTCACTCTGCTAAAGAGTTGAGTGAAAAACTCAAACCGTTTATGCCTAAAGGGAAAAAAATCCATCCTGCGACACTTCTGATGCAAGCGATAAGGATCGAGGTAAATGATGAACTTGGTGAACTAAAAGGGTTGCTTCAAGCACTTGAGTATGCAAAATTACCAAATGCGAGAGTAGCAATCATCTCTTTTCACTCTCTAGAAGACAGAATCGTAAAACAAACATTTTCAAAATGGTCAAAAAACTGTATTTGTCCATCAGAGGCATTTCGTTGTGAGTGTGGCAACAACCACAGTCTTGGAAAAATTATTACAAGAAAACCTCTTATCGCACAACCAGATGAGCTAAAACAAAATGCAAGAAGCAGAAGTGCAAAGTTAAGAGTTTTTCAGATGGATATAGATGATGAGTGATAAAACGCAACTCCTTGATGAGATTGATACAGTTATAGCACCAAAAAGATTTTTAGATCTTCGCTATTTTACCTATGTTGTTTTAGCGATGCTTCTTGTGCTTGTTGTAGTTTTTCCAAAAATATATATCCAGCAACAGATATATTTTAAAAGTCGAGATATCGCAAAGCTCAATGTTGAGTATGAAACACTTCAAGAGGAAAACAAAATCATTGGTGCTTCTGTAGAGTCTATAAAGTTTAAAAACCAAATTTTAGATACATTGTTTTAAAAAGGCAGTTGATGATTCGTAAATTTATAGAGTTTGCCATAAACAAACCCCTTTTAAACCATATACTGCTTATCTTTATTTTTATGTTGTCTGCATTTGCATATATTAACATTCCAAAAGAGATTTTTCCTCCTATGAATCTAGATAAGATCTTGATCACAGGTGGGTATTCTGGAACATCTGCAGATATCTTAGATAAGATGGTTGTACAGAGTATTGAAGATGACTTACAAAATATTGATGAGCTAGAAGAGGTGAAAACTACCATAAAAAATGGTTCATTTAGTATTCAAGCAGATATCAAAAACGGTTCAGATAATATAACTGTCCTCAACGATGTAAAAGATATAGTCGCAGCTGTAAAAAAAGATATCCCCGCAGATATGAATGAGCCAATTGCAAAGATAAAAACGCATGCATTTCCACTTGTTCTTATCGCTATCTCTGGGGATTTAGATAAAAAAGAGTTGCTCTACTATGCAGATGAACTCAAAAGTAAACTTTCAAAGTTTAAAGAGCTTAGTGAGATCAGTATTCGTGGTGATGCGGATGAAGAGCTTGATATCCGTTTGAACAACGAAAAGATAAAAGCTTATGGGCTTAAGCCATCTTTAGTGATCGCAGCTTTACGTAATATAAGCTCCATCTTTCCAGTAGGAACTATCAAACAAAAAGCCCACCATCTTTATATCTCAACATATAATGGTGAAAAAACAAAAAAAGATGTTGAAGATACCATCATCAGTGTTGGTGGTAGGAAACTTCGTATCGGAGATATTGCCGATGTTGATTTTAAACTAAGTGATGAGAGTGAACTTTCTCACTATAACGGGGTTCGTAATATCTCTGTTAATGTTACAAAGTCAAAAGATGGAAATGCAATAGCTCTTGTAAGAGATATACGTAAACTCTTGGCAACTTTAGAGCAAAGACATCCACAAGTTAAGTATAACATCTATACAGATACCTCAGTATGGATCAAAAATCGTCTCAATATTGTTTTTTCAAATATAGCTTTTGGTTTATTGTTGGTGTTTTTGGCAATGTTGCTTTTTATCAATAAAGGGATAGCATTTGTTGTAGCACTTGGGATACCTGTAAGTTTTATGATAGGTCTTATCGCAACTGAACTACTTGGTGATAGTTTAAATATGTTGTCACTTTTGGGTGCACTCATAGCACTTGGAATGCTTGTTGATGAAGCAATAGTTGTTGCTGAGAATATATACAGACATTTAGAGGAGGGGATGGAGCGTAAAGAGGCTGTAATCGTTGGTGCAACTGAGATGTTTCCTGCTGTACTTACAGCAACACTTACAACAGTTTTTGCATTTTTGCCTATGCTTCTTATGACAGGAGATATGGGGATGTTTATCCGTATTATTCCTATTATGATTACGGTTTTACTTCTCTCTTCACTTTTTGAGGCTTTTTACTTTTTGCCACTTCATGCACACGACTTTTTACGAGTTTCAAAAGAGGGGAGTTTTACAAAGAACTTTTGGAACAAGATGTATGGATGGTACTCAACACTTCTTCATTTTGTTTTTAAACGCAAGTATGTAGCTCTTGTGGTGATGGTGGGGAGCATTTTAATACTTACTGCTATGATGCTCAAACACTCAAAGTTTCAACTTTTTCCAGACTTTGATAATACTCAGGTGTATGTTTATGGAAAGGTAGATATCAACAATGAACTCTCAGATACTGAAAAGATTGTAACAAAAATAGAGAAAATCCTTATCGATAATCTAGATAAAGATGATGTTTCCTCAGTGACCTCTGTTGTTGGTTTTAAAATGGATGCAAAAAATAAGGTAGATCTTGGAGAGAACTATTTTCATATTTTTATAGATCTTCATGAAAGAGCACCAGAAAATTTCTTCGATAAGTATATAAGTCCATTGTTGTCTGTAGAACATGATAATAGTATGAAACTCAGACAACACGATGCAAAAGTGATAGCTGCACAGATAAAAGAGCTTCTTAAAGATCATCAAGGCTCTTTTGATGAACTTGTTGTAAAAGTTCCTGGTGCAGGGGTTGTTGCACACGATATTGAACTTAGTCTCGTTGTTGAGAAAAATCAAGAGGTTCTTGGTGCGATCAAAAAACTCAAAGATGCACTTGGAAAGATCGATGGTGTTTACAATATTTCAGATGATGCAGACTTGGGAGAAAAAGAGCTAAAACTTAGAGTAAACAGCTATGGGCAAGAGTTGGGCTTTAATGAGGAGAGTATCTCTAATGAACTTCGTGCTTACTACCTAAAAGGGGAGTATGGAAAACTTTTTAATGACAATGGACTTATACGTATACGTTTAGAGAGTGAGATAAATAAAAATATAAACTCCATAAATTCCATAGAGTTGCAGATACCATCAAGTGATCAATTTGTAGCTTTAAAAGATATATGTGATTTTGTTTATGTACAAAGTTTTGTGACTTTGAAAAAAGAGGATGCAAAACGTTTACGCAGTGTATATGCTTCATTAGATAAAAAAGTAATCACTTCATCTGAAGTGATGCAAAAACTCCAACCTGTTTTTGAAGAGCTAAAAAATGAAGGGTATAAAATAGAGATAAAAGGTGAAGAGAAAGAAAACAACAAAAACAAAAAAGAGATGATGCAATCGGGGCTTATTGCAATCTTTTTGATCTTTATTACTCTTGTATGGTTGTTTGACTCTATTAAAAAATCTCTCATAGTTATTAGTACTATTCCTTTTGTTTTACTTGGTGTGCTTGTTGGGCATCAGATTATGGGACTTAATCTAACTATGCCTGGTATGATAGGTATCGTTGGACTTGCTGGTGTTGTTGTTAATGATGGGCTTATTATGGTTGATTTTATTAAAAATGCAAAAGATACAGAAGAGTTGATGGCAAGAGCAAAAACAAGACTCCGTCCAATTTTGCTAACATCACTCACAACTGTGCTTGGTCTTTTAACTTTGATCTTTTTTGCTTCTGGTCAAGCGATGATCTTGCAACCAATGGCAGTCTCACTAGGGTATGGGATAGCTTGGGCAACTGTTTTAAATCTTATCTATGTTCCTCTTTTGTTTGCAGTTGTACACCATATCAAAGATCCAAAATCATAAGGAAGCTATAAGTTCAAAATCGATATAATTTCGCCCTACAAACAAAGTGGGTTCGTAGCTCAGTTGGTTAGAGCCCTCCGCTCATAACGGAGTGGTCCCGTGTTCGAGTCACGGCGAACCCACCACTTAAACTCCTAAAATGACTTCCAAATACTTTAATATTGTACAGATGATTTGTGATAGTTTTGTTTACAAAACTGGTAAAATTCACTATAATTGTGTAAAAAAGTTAAAAAGGATAATGTATGAAAAGAGTAAAACTTGGTGTTTTAGTACTTGTTTTAGTGATGATGAGTGGATGTTTTCAAAAAGAAGTTCCAAAATGTTCGGATGATAATGTAAAAAATGTTTTATCTGAGATTTATGGAAATTGGTCACAAAATATTAATAACTCAGATAATCCTGTTTTGATAATGTTTAAGGGTGCTATCCCAAATAGTATCGTTTCGTTTTCCTCTCCTCGCACTTTAGGATTTGATAAAGAGATTCAATTACGAACATGTAAAATGGATGTAACATTTGATAATAATCAGTCAAATACATTGCAATATACTGTTCAGCTTGATGAAGAAGATAATGAAAATTTTTATGTTGAGATCTCTGAAGATAGTTTAGAATCAATAGCTCAAGAGAGTATGATGAAACACATGATGCAAGGTTTGCACTAAAAAAAGTTTTTAAAAAGAGAAAAAGCCCGAAAATGGGCTTTTTTGAGGGGATTATTCAGTAACTTCTACAACTACCGGAGTTGATTCCCAGATACCGTGTTTTGTACAGTAACCATGAGCTACAAGGTTGAGTTTTTTACCCATTGGACGGATGTTAAAAGTAACTTCTGCATGAGATTTTTCATTTCCAAGTGTACCTGGAACAAAAGAAGCTGATGCAAGTTTAGTATCACCATTAAAAAGTGTGATAGACTCAATATAGTGATCGAAATCATCTGGGTGAGTATACTCGTTACCCATTTTTACATTTACAGAAAGCATCTCACCTTTTTTAGCAACACCCTCTACTGTGATAAATGGTGAGTGACGATCGATAAGATCTTTTTTAGCTTCACGTTCTACTTCGTCGATGTTTGTATATACATTAATTTTTGGCATATTAATTCCTTGTGTTTTTTGAGTTGTGTAATTGTAGCTTGAAAATCTTTAGCATTATCATAAAGCAGAGTATATTTGTCTTAATTAAGCTATTTTTAATAAATAAAATTTTCTTTACAAGCTATCTTTAACACCATTTTAACCAACAAAAAGATAAAATCTCAACAATTTTATAAAAAGAGTATGAAGTATGTTAAAACCATTATTGATCGAGATTGGTGTAGAGGAGCTTCCAGCAGTTCCTCTCCTAAAAGAGTTAAAAAATATAGAGAAAAAATATGCAAAAGTTTTAGAGGAGTACTCCCTTTTATGTGAGTTTGAGTTTTACTACACACCTCGCCGTTTGGTACTTTGGCACAGAGAGTTTCAAACGCAACAAGCAGACAGTGCAGAGGAGTTTTTTGGAGCACCTTTGGCAGTGGCTTACAAAGATGGTGAGCCAACTCCAGCAGCAAATGGTTTTGCTAAAAAGTGTGGTGTGAGTCTTGATGAGCTTAGCACTGCGACAAAAGGTGGCAAAGAGGTGCTTTACTACAAAAAAGATGTTCCAGGTAAAAGATCTGCTGAGCTTCTTCCTGAGATAGTAGAAAAATGGATCAAGTCACTTGATTTTGGTAAGTCTATGAGATGGGGAAGCCTAGATGAGAGCTTTATCCGTCCTATTAGATGGGTTAATGTGATGCTTGGTGATGAAGTGGTAGATATGACTCTCTTTGAGAAAAGCTCTGCTGCAAAAACATTTGTACACCGCATTGCAAACTTTGATACAGTAGAGG
>Ga0256837_1002737_pt1 | contig 10663 bp, 9 predicted proteins | sample 4562384metaG_FD_185976 | JGI IMG/M metagenome (GOLD analysis project Ga0256837, IMG submission 185976) | Hydrothermal vent microbial communities from Guaymas Basin, Mexico - 4561-384 | ecosystem: Environmental > Aquatic > Marine > Hydrothermal vents | place: Mexico: Guaymas Basin | collected... | reverse complement strand
TTATAATAAATTTTAAAATTTCTGCTATAATCAACAATAATTTATACAAATAATAAAAAGGCTAATTAAATGTCAGCAATACAAAGAGTAAAAGACGCAATCGAAGAGATTAAAAAAGGTAAAATGGTAATTATGCTTGATGATGAGGATAGAGAAAATGAGGGTGATTTAGTATATTCAGCAGCTCTTAGTTCTCCTGATCATGTAAACTTTATGGCAACTCATGCAAAAGGTTTAATATGTGTTGCAGTATCTAATAACACTGCTTCTAGACTTGGCCTTAATCCAATGGTACAAAGTAATACATCATCTTATGAAACAGCATTTACAGTTTCTGTTGATTGTGCAAAAGCTAGTACCGGAATTAGTGCAAAAGAAAGGGATGATACTATTAAAATATTAGCAAACCCTATTAGCAATGAAAATGAGCTAGTAAAACCAGGGCATATATTCCCACTTATTGCAAAAGATGGTGGTGTATTAGTAAGAACTGGACACACTGAAGGAAGTATTGATCTTTGTAGATTAGCAGGACTTGCAGGAGAATCTGTAATATGTGAGATTATGAAAGATGATGGAACAATGGCAAGAAGAGATGATCTTGATATTTTTGCAAAAAAACACGATATGGTACAAGTATATATATCTGATTTAGTAGAGTATAGATTATCTCATGAATCTTTAGTAAACGAAATTTCAAGAGAAGATATAGAATTTTTTGATACTAAAGTTGCAAAATTTATATTTGAAGATCATTTAAACAATCAACATACAATTATAAAGTTTAAAGATAATAATGATGATAGTACAAATATTAAATTTCATACAATAGAGTTTGATATAAATATGTTTATGAATAAAAAATCTTTAGATTCTATGTTAAATAGTATTAATTACTTAAAAGAGAATGGTGGATTATTAGTATTTTTAAAATCAAATGATGAAGTAAAACAAAATATGAAAGATTTTGGGGTAGGGGCTCAAATATTAAATAAAATGGGTATAAATAAAATAAATTTACTTACATCAAGTAAGCAAAAACATTCATTTATAGGATTAAATGGGTTTGGACTAGAAGTTAGTTCTGAAATAGCAGTATAGTTACTGCTAGCTCATTTGAGATGCCATTTTTACTAAGGCAATATTTTTTTCTAAACTTTCTATAGTTTCTGATAATTCTTTTTTATTGTCATTATAATATTTAGATCCTTTTACATGATCTAACTTTTCACAAAAATTTTCTATTGTTTGTATTTTTATATCTTCATCACTTAAACTCATAAGTAAAGATGGAGTTTGTTTTTGAAGTTTTTTTACAATATGTTCAAATGTATATTTATTATCTATACTTAGATTAAAGTGTTTACATAGCTCTGAATATATAAGTTCTACACTACTATTGTGTTGTCTATATATTACACCCGCATAATCGTTTAAGTATCTAAGTAAAAAAGAATAATCTTCAACTATTTTTAGTAACTCTTCTTTATTCTCATGGTCATTTTCTACATCATCATATAGTTTGTTTAGTATATGTCTTATTGATAAAAATGATATATATGAACAGTTATCTGCAATATCATCTAAAAAGTCTGTTAGTTTTATTTTCATATCTCTTCTTTATTAAAAAAGGGATAGAAAAACTCTATCCCTTTTATTCAGTATTTGTTTAATATTAAGATTATATCTAAACTGTAGGTCCTGCTTCTGTAAAATCAAAATCACTATCATCTGTTAAGTATTTTTTAAAGTTCTCAACATACATAGATGCTAATTTTTTAGCAGATTCATCATATGCAGATTTATCTTCCCAAGTATTTCTAGGGTTTAATACTTCTGTATCAACACCATCTAAAGTTTTAGGGATTTGAAGATTGAATATATCAAGTACTTCAAATTCACTATCATTGATGTTTCCATCTAAAATACCATTGATACAAGCTCTTGTATTTTTGATACTCATTCTTTTACCAGTACCATAAGCACCACCTGTCCATCCTGTATTTACAAGATATACATTTACATTATGTTCTTCTATTTTTTCACCTAATAGTTTTGCATAATCTGTTGGGTGTAAAGGTAAGAAAGCTTCACCAAAACAAGCACTAAATGTTGCAGTTGGTTCATTGATACCTCTTTCAGTACCAGCAACTTTTGCAGTGTATCCACTTAAGAAGTAATACATAGCTTGTTCTTTTGTAAGTTTAGATACTGGAGGTAATACACCAAATGCATCAGCACTTAAAAAGATAATATTAGTAGGGTGTCCTGCCATAGAGTTTTCTTGAATATTTTCAATATGATCTATAGGATAAGAAACTCTTGTGTTTTGAGTTTTAGATGTATCGCTGTAATCGATTTCACCTTTTTCATTTGCTACAACATTTTCTAATATTGCACCTTTTTTAATAGCTGCAAATATTTCAGGTTCACTTGATGCATCAAGATCGATAACTTTTGCGTAACATCCACCTTCAAAGTTAAATACACCTTCATCATCCCAACCATGCTCATCATCACCAATTAAAGCTCTTTTAGGGTCTGTAGATAGTGTAGTTTTACCTGTACCACTAAGTCCAAAGAATAAAGCTGTATCACCTTTTTCTCCAACATTTGCAGAACAATGCATAGCCATTTTATTATCCAAAGGTAACCAGTAGTTCATCATTGAGAAGATACCTTTCTTGATCTCACCTGCATACCAAGTTCCACCAATAACTGCTTCATTTTCTTCAACATTAAACGCTACAAAAACTTCAGAATTTAATCCTTGTTTTTCATAGTCAGGGTTTGTAGCTTTACATGAATTATAAAGTGTAAAATCAGGTACAAAATTTTCTAATTCCTCTTTTGTTGGTCTAATAAACATATTTTGAACAAAATGTGATTGCCATGCGATCTCTGTAATAATTCTTACAGATTTTCTACTACTTGGACTTGAACCAGCAAATACATCAGTTACATATAAATCTTTTCCACTTAATTGATCTAAACTAATTTTCTTTAAATCTTCATATACTTCTTTTGTGATCTTTTTATTCACTTCACCCCAAGATATATGTTGATTTGAAGGAGCTTGATCTACAAAGTATTTATCTTTAGGACTTCTTCCTGTAAATACACCAGTATCAATCATAAGTGCACCTGTAGATGATATAGAAGCACCTTCATTTTTAACTGCATGATCCATAAGAGTATCAATATCTAGGTTTCTATATATAGTTCCTACATTTTCTAGATTTAGTGAGTTTTTAATATCAGACATTTTTCTTTTTTCCTAATTATTTGAATATTGATAATAGTACACCAGCTGCCACTGCTGAACCAATAACACCTGCAACATTTGGACCCATTGCGTGCATTAATAATATATTTGATTTGTCAAATTCTTGACCAACTTTACTTACAACTCTCGCACTCATAGGTACAGCTGAAACTCCAGCTGCTCCTATTAGTGGATTTATTTGATTATCTTTACTTGAGAACTTATTCATAAGTTTTGCCATAAGTACTCCAGCTGCTGTTCCTGCACTAAATGCAAGTAAACCAATAACCATAATTCCCATAGTATCAAGTACTAAGAATTTATCTGCTGCTAGTTTTGAACCAACACCTAAACCTAAGAATATTGTTACAACATTAATTAGTGAATTTTGCATTGTTTCATTTAATCTTTCAACAACACCAGATTCTTTTGCAAAGTTACCAAATGCAAATGCACCAATAAGTGGAGTTGATTCTGGTAAAATTAAAATAGCCATCATTAAAATAAGAATAGGTAAGAATAATTTTTCTAATCTATGTACCTTTCTTAAAGGTGGCATTTTAATTTTTCTTTCTTCTTCATTTGTAAGAAGTTTCATAATTGGAGGTTGAATAACAGGTACAAGTGCCATATAAGAATATGCAGCAACTGCAATAGTTCCAAGCATCTCTGGAGCTAGTCTATTTGCAATAAAAATTGATGTTGGACCATCCGCCCCACCAATAATTGATATAGCAGATGCAGTTTGAAGATCAAATCCAATCATAACAGCACCAACTAATGAACCAAATATACCAAATTGAGCTGCTCCACCTAGAATTGCTGTTTTAGGGTTAGCCAGAAGCGGACCAAAATCAGTCATAGCTCCAACACCCATAAAAATTAGAAGTGGAAAGAATTCATTCGCTATACCCATATTATAAATAATACCAAGCATACCATGTTCCCCACCCATATGAGCTAAAGGAATATTAGCTAGTAAACCACCAAAAGCAATTGGTAATAAAAGTAAAGGTTCAAAGTTCTTAGCAATAGCTAAATAAAATAATAAACCTACAACAATAAACATAATAATTCTTCCCCATGTTTGCTCAAAAGATGTCATAGGTCTTTGATTTGCAGCATTAGGTTCAGATGTCATTACATCATCTCTTGGGTTTATCAGGGCATTAATACCTGTTGTTTCATAAAACGATACCATTAATTCTGATAATGTTTTAGATTGGTATTCTTTTTTTTCAACTTGCTCACCATGAGCTTGGACTGCATCATTTGCACTCAAGTTCATAGTAAACATTGAAAAAGTCATAATCAGCATTGCTGCAATTATTTTTCTCATTCTTTTCTCCGTAAAGTAAATTATTAGCTAATTACAGCTAAAGTTTGTCCCTCTTCAACAGCATCATTGGCAGCGACATTTAGTGAAGATACAGTTCCAGCACATGGTGCTTCAATATCAATTTCCATTTTCATAGCTTCAAGTATTGCAACAACTTGACCTTTTTCTACTTTATCACCAGCTTTAACTAGAATTTTCCATACATTACCATTTACACTTGCAGGTACTTCTGTTCCACCAGCACTACTTGGTACTTCAGCTTGAGTTTGAGCAGCAGGAGCTGCACTTGGAGCAACTTTAATATCTACATCACCTTGTGCAACTTGTACACTAAACTTTTTACCATCAACAACTACTGTGTAATTTCCATCTGCCATTGTATTATTTCCTTTTTCTTCTTTTGTTTCTGTTTTTTCTTTTTCACTTATTTTTCTAATATTTAAAGTTGATTCACCTTTTAAGAATGCAATCCCTTTTTCTTCACAAGCTGCAGCTATGAATATATTTTCTTCAGTAGCTGAAATACCTTCTATTTCTAATCTTTCTTTCCATGCATCTAATGATTTTCTTGGATCTTTATCTGCTAAATCAAGAGGATTTTCATTTGTAGGCTCTAATTTTAGTTTTTGGCTTGCTAATTTAATAATCTCTGCATCTGGTGCAGTTGGAGTGTCTCCAAAGTAACCTAATACCATTTTCCCATAACCTGGAGCTATTTGTTTCCATGGTCCAAACATTACATTTGCATATGCTTGTTGCCAGTAAAATTGAGATACTGGTGTAACACTTGTACCAAATCCACCTTTTTCTACAACTTCTTGCATAGCTTTTATAACTTCTGGGAATTTATCTAGAGTATTATCATCTCTCATCATTTGAGTATTTGCAGTTAATGCTCCACCTGGCATTGGAGAGAATGGAATTAATGGAGAAACTTGAGTTGCTTCAGGTGGCATCATGTAGTCACTTAAACAATCTTTTAATGTCTCTTCATAAGTTAAAATTTTTGATAATTCTAATCCACCAAGATCATATTTAGTACCTTTAGTAGCATGTAAAAGTGTAAGGATATCTGGTTGAGATGTTCCACCACTTACAGGACTAGCAGCTAAATCTATACCATCTGCACCTGCATCAAGTGCAGCTAAATATGCAGAAACTGAAACACCTGCTGTTTCATGAGTATGTAATCTAATATGAGTATCTTCACCTAATAATTTTCTAGCCATTTTAATTGTTTCATGGATTTTATTAGGATTTGCTGTTCCACTTGCATCTTTAAAACAAATAGAATCATATGGTAAACCAGAATCTAAAATACTTCTTAATGTTTTTTCATAAAATGCAACATCATGCGCACCTTCACAACCAGGTGGTAGATCCATCATAGTAACAACTGCTTCATGTTTTAAACCATGGTTTTTAATACATTGTGCAGAGTATTCTAAGTTTTTAACATCATTTAATGCATCAAAGTTTCTAATTGTAGTTGTACCATGTTTTGCAAACATTTTTGCGTGTAGGTCAACTAATTCTCTAGAACCAGTATCTAGCATAACAGTGTTTATACCTCTAGATAGAGTTTGTAAATTTGCATCTGGTCCAACAATAGATCTAAATCTATCCATCATTTTAAATGCATCTTCTTGTAAGTAGAAGTATAAAGACTGGAATCTTGCCCCTCCACCAAATTCGAAGTGTGTTATTCCAGCATGCTTTGCAGCTTCAACTGCTGGAAAGAAATCGTCCATAAGAACTCTTCCTCCAAAAACAGATTGAAATCCGTCTCTAAAAGTAGTGTCCATTATATCAATAAATTTTTTAGCCATATTATTTTAACCTTTTATATTGTTGTGATGTATTATTGCAGCAGTAATAGCTGCAGTGATAGCAGAATCATCAGTAGTACTTGATGATGCCTTCATATGTTGCGTAGTAACTTTTTTCTCTTCTTCTTTAAAAAATTTAGCAATCAAATATGCTTGCAGTTTAAGTGCAAAAATCATAACAGTAAGGAATGTAAATACAATTCCCATACCTAATGCCATAAATTTTAAAGCTTCTGCTGTTAAATTTATCTCTTCCATATATTCTCCGATAATATTATTTAATTTAGAAAATCTCTAAATTAAATATTTGCCTAATTTTATAAAAATAATGCTTTAGGATAAATTATTTTTACTGATTATAAAAGTATTTTGTCTAATTTATGTAAAAACTTATCAAATTTGGAATTTAACTTTTTTATATTTTTATACATTTTATTTCCTCATGTTGAATTTATAAAAGTATTATGACAAAAAAATATCTTATTTTATAAAAACATTGCAATTTGTAATATTTTTTGTTATAATTTAATAAAATAAAATAATTTTAAAGGATTTTTTATGTTAGATGTTATTAATATAATTGAAAAATTAAAAGATGTATTAAGTAAAGATAGCTCAAATGGGAAGATATTTGATAAAGATGTTGCAGATTCTTTAAATATCACTCAAGCAAATTTAGCCACAATGAAAACAAGAAATAAAATACCATTTGCAAATATACTTGATTTTTGTGCAATAAAGAAAATATCCATAAATTGGTTGCTTTATGGGCAAGATCCAAGTTCACTTATAGATAGTACTGATAAGTATTGGATTAAATATTTTCCCGATATTTCTGTAAGTGCAGGTGGAGGTGCATATGATGCTGATGATTCTTATGAAAAACTCGATGTTCCTGATTATTTTATATCTATATTAGGAGGTGAAGCTAATATTAAAAATATTGAAGCTATAAATGTTACAGGTGATAGTATGGAGCCAACACTAAATACAGGTAATATTATATTTTTAGATACACAAAAAAAAGATATAAGTAAAGATGGTATTTATGCATTTACTAACGAAAATGGACTTTTTGTAAAAAGAATACAAAAAAGAATAGATGGACAAATAGATATAATTTCAGATAATAAAGAATACCCTGTACAAGTAACTTCAAAAGATGAAATTAATATTATGGGTAAAGTTGTAGGTGTATTTGGTAGTATTTATTAATAATTCAACTTTTTTAGATATAATAATAAATAAAATTAAAATTAAGGACTTAACAAATTGGATACTTATTCCCCCATACTTATAAAAACTACTAAAAAAGGTTTAAAATGGAAACTTTAGTAATATTATTTATTTTAGTTTTGAGTATTTCATTTTTATGTTCTGTTCTTGAATCAGTTCTTTTATCTACAAATATAACATATATATCTGTATTAGAAGAAAAAAATCCTAAAGCAGGAAAAGCACTAAAAAAATTAAAAGAGGATATTGATAAATCTATATCTTCTATTCTTATATTAAATACTTTTGCTAATACTTTAGGAGCAACTGCTATTGGTATACAAGCACAAAAAGTATTTGAAGGTAATCCAGATATTATACTTGCGGTATCTATTATACTTACTTTCTTAATCTTGTTTGTTGCAGAGATTATCCCTAAAACAATAGGTGCAGTTTATTGGAAACAGCTTGCAATTCCAGCTACAAAAATAATAAACTTTTTTGTTATATTAACTTATCCTATAATCATTATCACTTTATTTGTTACTAGAAAGATAAATAAAAATGATGGTTCATCAGAAGTTACAAGAGAAGAGATTCTTCACACAGCACTATTAAGTGAAGAGAACGGTGTTATAAATGATTTAGAATCAGATATTATTGAAAATACACTTACTATGAAACAGATGAAAATAAAAGATATTTTAACACCAAGATCTGTAGTATTTGCAGTATCTAGTGATACAAAAATAAAAGATATACTTGATGATGAACGAACATATAAATTTTCAAGAGTTCCCGTATATAAAGATAGTATAGATAATATTGTTGGTATGGTTTTAACAAAAAAATTATTTAAAAATGCTATTAAAAATAAAGAACAAACTATGGAATCAATAATGATTAAAGTAGATAGTATTAATGAGAATATACCTGTATCTAAAGCTTTACATAGTTTTACAAAAGTAAAAGGTCACCTTTTAATTGTAACTGATAGTTATGATCAAACAGAAGGTATTGTTACCCTTGAAGATTGTATTGAAACATTACTTGGATTAGAGATAATGGATGAATCAGATACTACAGAAGATATGAGAAAATTAGCTTCATCAAATATGAGAGCAGCAAGAAAAATTAAAGAAAACAAAAAATAAAAAAATAATATTATTTTATTATTTTTTTATTACATCTATGTTACAATTTATATTATAAATTAAAGGATGTACTATGCCAAGAATAGCAATTATTGATGACGAACAAGATATTTTAAATATATTAGAGAGATATCTTTCTAAAAATGGATATGATATTCAAACTTTTTCTAATCCTCAAAATGGATTAAGTGCAGTTAAAAGTGGAAATTACGATCTTTTACTTTTAGATATTATGATGCCAACTCTTGATGGTATTAGTCTATTAAAAGACTTACATAATTCAGGTAATAAAACAAAGGTTATGATGATGACAGCTTTTGATACACTTGAAAGATCAATAGAAGCTCATAAATTTGGAGCTAGTAACTATATAACAAAACCATTTAAAAGTTTAGATGTAGTTAAAAGTAAAATAGAAGATATTTTATTTGAAGAGTAGTATATAATATTATTTAAAATAAAAAAAGCAGCTAAATAATTTAGCTGCTTTTTTAGTTTAAGAAGAGTTTTTTACTCTTCTTGTTCTTTTGTTAGTTTACAGTATTCATATTTGATCATATCTATACCATTAAATGTATCTGTAATTGCTTGATTTAGTTTTTCAGCAGTTATTCTAAGCTCAAAGTTTGATGCTTTTTTACTATCTTGATTTATATATTTTTGAACTATCTCATGTACATTTGAGTGGTATTCTTTTAAATTAGACCAGTTTTGAGTTTTTGTAAATACTTCACCTTTATTTTCACACTCTTTAATCCATTTTCCTAGATTACATTCATTTGGATTTGTTACTGTCCATGTTTTATTTTCACCTAGCTTGTTAAAGTTATTATCTATAAATGCAATATGTTCATATTTTCTTTTTGATAATTCATTTAACAATTGAACATTACAAACACCATGTTTTGTCTCTTCATTTATTATTGCATTTTCTGCAGAAGAAGTTAATTGTTTAGATAAGTTAGATACTTCATTTGATAATTGAGAAATTTGCGATGAAGAGTGGGCATTTTTTTGAGTTACATTATCTAAAGCAGTTACTGTTGTATTAATTTGTTCTATACTTGCTTCTTGTTCTCTTGATGCTAACAATACTTGATCAATCATATTTTTATTTTGAATAATTTTTTCGTTTAATTCATTATATCCATGGATCATCTTATCTGATATTGCTTTACCTTTAGTTGCTGTTTGATTTGCACTATCAACTAATAGTTTAATCTCATTTGCAGCATCTGCAGATCTTGAGGCAAGATTTCTAACCTCTTGTGCAACAACAGCAAAGCCTTTTCCTGCTTCACCTGCAGTTGCAGCTTCAACAGCAGCATTTAATGAAAGAATATTTGTTTGGAATGCTATTTGATCAATAATAGTAATAGCATCATTGATTGCTTCTACTTTTGTATTTATCTCATCCATTGATTTTGTTGTTTCAGTTGCTAGTACTTCACCCTCAGCTGCTGATTTTGTAACACTATCTGCAATATCTGACATTGCACTAACATTAGAAGTTGTATGTCTAATATTTTGAGTGATTTGTTCAACTGCAGCTGCAGTTTGTTCAAGTGATGCTGCTTGTTCATTTGATGAATTTGCAAGTAGTGTTGAAGATGATAATAATACATTTGTATTTTTTTCTAATGAATCACCTGCATTTGATAATTGTGCAAGTAGCTCTGAAATATTTTGACCTAATAAAATTGTAGAATTTAATACACTTCCAAAGTCTCCATACATACCTTTTGAATCTTCTTCAGATATTTTATAAGTAAAATCTCCAAGACCATAAGTATCTAGTAAATTATTGATAATATCAAATTTTCTTTTAGCATCTTTTGCCATTGTATTAATAGTATCTCTT
>Ga0256837_1002736_pt1 | contig 10665 bp, 15 predicted proteins | sample 4562384metaG_FD_185976 | JGI IMG/M metagenome (GOLD analysis project Ga0256837, IMG submission 185976) | Hydrothermal vent microbial communities from Guaymas Basin, Mexico - 4561-384 | ecosystem: Environmental > Aquatic > Marine > Hydrothermal vents | place: Mexico: Guaymas Basin | collected... | reverse complement strand
GCTAATATTAAAATAGTCTTAAAGATTAGTATTTATATAGTTATTCACATAAAACTAAACTTAAAGATTAGTTATTCACATTTTACTAGCTTTTTCAGTGTATTATATGATTAGTCTTATATAATATAAAGTTATAACTAATTATAGTTATTCACACTAATGATAAAGCTATGTGAATAACCTCATATAAACATATAAACATATAAACTCAATATATACTTTTTATATGGGTTTAATAAGTTTTTATGTTTTTATGTTTATATGCTTAATGCAAGATTAGTATAAAATTACATTTAATATGTAAGGATAGTAAGATAAATGCTTATGAATAAGTATTTAGTTGTAGAATATTACAACTAAATACCATACAAAAGAGGTTTTATAGCTATGAAGTCGTTAAGAAGTCCTCTAAAACACTCTGAGCATTGACTATGAACTTTGCTTTAATAGCACCTGCCTCTGTGATAATGGCATTTTTATTTATAGAGAGAGGTTGAGAACCTGTAACTATTTGATTTGTAATAGCTTGAGTTACATTGGAAACTATCTCATCATACTCCATAAATAAGCCCTGAGCCTTAATATCTTTAGTTTGATAGCCTAAGTGTATCAGTTCAGCATCTATAAGGTCTTTTAAATAGTTTATAGCCCACAAAGCAACTGTTTTAACTCCATCATCATCTGTAAGTATAATATCTTCTTCAGATACACCCATGTAAGAGCCAAATGAAGCTATATCTAGCCCTATAAGCTTTAGTAGTATAGTTAGAGCCTCTATATCTGTTTGAGTCGTTATATCGAAGCTTTTGGTATTAATTTTAAATGCCATATTGCACCTCCTATTTAATTATTCATATTTTTCCAAATTTGAGATATATTAATCAATTCATATTTTTCAAAAATACAACATTAGTTCAACCAAAGCACTCTTTTCTAATAGTTTTTTCTCCAAAAACACCAAAAGAACTAAGAAACACTAAAATATATACTAAAAACACATAAGAAACACATAAGAAACACATAAGAAACACTACATAAAAAGCACAAAAAAGTCCTATAAATAGGGGTTTAATGAGATTATAAATATATTAAATATAAATATTTGAAATAAAAAAAATAATTTTAAATAAGAGTATGTAGTGAAAATATAAAAATGGTGTTATTCCCTTATTTATAGGGGTTTATTGGTGTTTTTAGTAGTGTTTCTGATGTGTTTCTGATGTGTTTCCGACCCATTTCTTATATTTGGGTCGGTGTTTCTGTAAGGAGTTTTAGAAAATGTCTTGTGTAAGTTCTACTGCTGTTTTTTTACCTATGAATACAAAAGTCTTTTGATTAAAGTGAAATGTCTTTAAATCTTCATGCTGATTAATAGGTCTGAATTTTTCACTATGAGTAAATGGGACTAATTTGATTCCGTCTGGAGTGTTTAGATTATCTTCCCATTTTAATTTTATTAGAGAAGCTTGATTAAGTACCAAGTTCCAAAAATTACCAAACTTAGTATCACTTTTTAATATGTGTTCAATATTTGTAACATTGCTGAACCATTTTAAGCTAGTGTTAGAGATAAGCCCTGCTCTAAATTCTTCCATAAAAATAGACTTCATGTGTATATTTGAATGAGGAAATGGGATTGCTTCTTTTACTTTTATAGTTACAGGTTCTGATGGAACCGATTTCTCAACCTCTGCTTTTATGAGAGTTGAATTTTTAGTATCTTGAATAGCCTCTTCTAAAATTTCATCAATAGTTTCAAGGTCTTGACTTCTAAATGCAGTTTTTAAAACTGATTGAGTGGTAGATGTTGCATCTTGAATAGCTTTCTTAGTTTTATTTTTTATAGTTGACATTGCTAACTGAACATTGTATTTACACATCTTTAAATGAACTAAGAAAGCATCTCGTTCTTTCTCTAAAAGAGAAATAAACTTCGTTATTTCATAACCCATGCTTCTAGCAACTTGTATAAGAGTTCTTGACTTAGTTTCTATTACAGATAATCGTTCATCACTTTGATCCATGGGAATAGGTAAATCTTCATTGCTTAAAAATATACAGTTAGCAGTAAATCTTATCATGTAAGGATTTGTATGCATGGTTCTGATAGATATGTTCTCTTCGGACACTATAAGCTTGATTTTATTCGCAATATCTTTATCTTTATGAAAATCGCCTTTCACTTCATCAAAAGTAATAAATAGCTTATCTTCTAAATAGCTGTTAAAGTTATCTGATAGATTAGCATTAGTAGCAACAAAACAATTACTCTCATGCATAGCATATTCAATTATCTTAGATGAAAACACACCTTTACCCGTTCGTTGAATACCTTTAAGTATAATCGCTGTTTTAGTTTTTTTAGCTGTATTCAAAATTGTACTTAACCAATTAAGTAAAAATACTCGCTCGTCTATGTATGGTGCTATATTCTCTATGAGTGCATTGATTATAGGGTATCTTTGTGGCATTGTGATTTCTGTGAAGTTCTCAACACTTAAAACATTTCTTACTTGTACATCTAAAAACCCATTTGGTTTATAAGTATTGAAAAACTCTCCGTAAAAAGCAGGTTTAAGTGGTGTAAACTCTTTGATATATGGTTTAAAGTTTCTTAGTATAGTAGTTCTAAGTTTTGTATCAATATGTACACCTGCAAGCTTTTTAGACTCAAGGTCAATATATCTGTTAATAACTGACTGTTTGAACCTATCTGTTCTAATACGGTCATGCTCTGTGCCATCTTCGTCAATGTCTATATATCTTGAAATTCTCACAAACATATCTGTGACTGCATCGAAAAATAAAGTTGCTTTTCCAAGTCTATCATACGAAGCATTTTTTTTAGCATATTTAAAATAAGCCATCTCAAGCTCTTTCATTTTTAGCTTTAAAGCCTCTTTTTCTTTAGTTCCATCGTATCTTTTCTCAATATCTTTTTTTTCTTCGACAAAAGCATTGAATGTTAATGCCGACTTATCTTCATTATGAAGTTTACTTTTTTCTCTAATAGAAGTAACAGTAAAGAGATGTTCTTCTACTTGATTGAAATAATCATTACTTGGAGTTAAATTCTTCTTCGCACTATCTTTTATAGCTTTAATTTTTTCTGTTATAGAATTAGCCTGTTGTGTCACACTTTTGTTGTGCTGAGTCTTACTAAGTTTCATATCATCATTCATTTATTTATTTACTCCAGACTGTAGATACTCTACAAAGTCAATACCACTATCAAATTCCAAAAAGTTATTAATTTGAAAACTATTTTTATTTATAAAAGTAATATAGTTAGATAAAACAATACTTTCATTTGATTTATCAGGTAAAACAATATTCTCTTTATTCTTTATAAAATTTTCTATATTATTTTTTGTATTTGGATAGTAACTTTTTATAAAGTTCAAATATGCTTTTGCTCCAGCATAATCTCCATCAAACATACAAATCAAGTTGTGATTTGCTCTAGCATAATCAGAAATATAACTTAAAAGAGTTTGAGATATATTATTTGAGGTACTCTCAAGAGTGATAAAGGGTACAGAATAAATGAGTGCATTTAAACCATTTTTAATACCCTCGCCAATGATAATATAATCATTTTTAGCAAGTATGCTTTCAACTTCTTTTCTAAAAGGATATAAAAAGTTTTCACCACGATTATGAGAATTTTTATATAAATATTTAGGTGAGTTCCACTTTTCATAATTAGTAGGCTTAACAGGTCTATAAGCAATTAAATCTACAACATTATAGTTGTTATCTCTGATTATTATAGATGGACATTTATAGAAATCATCAAACCCTAGAATATTTTTAAAAATATAATTAGTTTTTTGTAAAAATTCAGTTGGAAGAGTAGATGTCTCAAAAAGTTTCTTATAGTCACTATTGATGAGTAAACCACAATCAACACCATCTTCTTCTAGTTGGATAGGTTTTTTGTTGTGACCTGCATTTAAAGAGTTCTTTGACCAAAGGTTCAATTTATAAAAATCAACTTCTTTAGCTTTTTTTGCTTCTTTTTCATTTTGAAGTTTAGTAGATGGTTTAATTATGAAAGTTTCACATCCAGCTAACTCTTTAAGTCTAGTAATACCATCTTTCATCTCTTTGATATTTTCCATAAACATTATTAGGTCTAAAACACTACCACCTTTAATGTTACCACTACCAAAATCACTAAAAATCTGTTTCGCAGGTTCAAAAGTTATACTTTTGTTATCTTTATAGTAAAAGTTTTTCCCAGCTTTTATAAGTTCACCATATTTTTCAGCAACAGTTATTATGTCTAGTTTTTCTTTTATTTCTTGTATTGAGAGTTCATTTGCATTATTGCTCATATTATTATCCTAATTAATTAATTTATATTTCATAAATAATTTGATACAATACGAGCAACCACACTCGGTGTATTGCACCAATATTTAGGAGTATTTATACTCCTAAATTCTTATTTATGCTAATTTCAGTTTTTGCTTTTTAAAATTATCTACAAATACACTCATAAGAGTACTTATAACTCCAGATTTATTCATATTATTTTCTTCAATAACTTTATTAAATTCAGCAATCATATCCTCTTTAATAGTATATGTTACCTTCTTAGTTTTACAATTTACTGGAAATTGAATTTCTTCTTTTATAGTATAAAGTGTATTTTCCATCATCTAAAATCCTTTATATTTTAATAATTTAAAGAATTATAATATCAATATGCTTTATTGTATGTTAAAAAGTAATACTTTCTTTTTGGTTGCTCATAGTATTGTTAATTAAGAATTATTCCTTTTTGTTAAATTTATATTTTTTAACCAATATATAGTTAGTTTTATGCTTAAATCTCTCAATCTTTCACTTTTGATATTTGGTTTTTTATATCTCATTAATTATTCACTATTTTCTGAATACTCTCTATGCAAAGACCATACTTCTCAGCAAGTCTTTTATACCTGTAGCCTTTTTTAAAATTATCAAATTTTATAGCTTCATCTCTCTTGTAAATTATAAATTGTTCTATATGAGGGATAATCTCTTTTTTATTTGTATAAGATTTTTTAAAATCTTTATAACTAACATCATTATTTTGTAAATCACTCATTACAAAACTCAAAAGAGTGATGTATTCTTTAGTTAGTTTAGGTTTAGAACCACGAGAGTGATGACGACTGCCATTATCATAGTATTTCTCTCTAAAAGAAATATAATCATTATGAGTTATTTTATATTCATTTTCATCTTTAATAGCTTTTAAATAATCTTTTATTATATAAGTACGAACATTTTGTGTTGTAGTTCCTAAAAATTCAGCAATATCTGAAGTTGTATAAATATGATTCATTTTTAATCTTCAAAGTAAATTTTAAATTTATTATTTAAATATAAAGATTTCATGAAATTTTCATAGTTACGATTCTTCACAACTTTTTTAAACTCTTTATATTTACCATCTTTCTTTAAATCTCTTATAAATTTTTCATAATTAATCCACAATTTTATGGAAATATTGTGATGTTCTTCAATTTTAATAGCAGTTTCTAGTTTAGGTGCATTTTTTCCAGCTTTCCATCTTTGAGAAGTATCTCTACTAACCAAAGTAGTTTCTTGTAATTGTTTTGCTGTTGTGTTAAAAATTGGTTCAAATAAGTTATTCATATTGAAAGTATAGAATTATTCTACTTTAGAAAATATTAATAGTTAAATAGAGTTAAAAGTAAAATTTAATTTGTCATTAGTAGAATAAAATTCTACAAAGGAAATTATAGAAAATGTTTTGTTTAAATCTTAGAAAATATAGAAATCAAAAAGGTCTTAGTCAAGAAGAGTTGGCTGAAAAGATTAATAGTATTTTGGCTACAAATTATAAAAAATCAAATATTTATACATGGGAAAATGGTACAAGTCCAAAAATAAAAACTATTGAAGCAATTGCAGAAATATTAAACATTCCTGAGCAATTTCTTTTTAATGATTCAAAAGAAGTTTTAAATAAAATAGTAAGCCATGAAGAACCAAATTTAAAAGATATGGTAACAAATACTAAAAGAATCCCATTGTTGAGTGGCTATGTAGGTGCTGGAAGTGGTGGTATATTTGATAAAGTTGAAGTTGAAGATTATTTGTATATAGATGTTTCTTTAGTACATAGAACATATCAAAACAAAGATATAAAAGCTTTAAGAGTTATAGGTGATAGCATGATACCTTATGTTGATAATCAAGATATAGTTATTTATAGTCCAATTGAAAAAGGTAAATATAATTTTACAGATGGAAAATACATCATAGAAACTATAAATGGAATAATGATAAAAAATTTAAAATTCAAATGTAATGGAGATATTATAATCTCATCATGCAATGATGCATATAGTGATGAAATTATAAAAGCAACTGAATCACAAGAATATTTAGACATTATTGGTATCGCAGTTGGAAGACTGCTAAAGGACTAATATGAAGTATGTATTTATATTGTTGTTATTAATTTCCAACTCTTACACAGCATCTTTAAAAGATAAAGTATATCCAACTATTGTAGTTGATAAAGTAACAAGTGTTTATGATGGAGATACTTTTAGAGCAAATATTAAAAATTATCCTGAGATAATAGGTTATAGAATGTCTATTCGAGTCGGTGGTGTTGATACACCTGAAATGAGGGGTAAATGCAAGAAAGAAAAAAAAATAGCACGATTAGCTAAACAGGTAACAGTTGCATCTCTAAGAACTGCTAAAAAAATAGAGCTTCGCAATCCAAAAAGAGGTAAATATTTTCGTATTGTTGCAGATGTATATGTAGATGGAAAACCCTTATCATCTATACTGCTAAATAAAAATCTAGCAGTAACTTATAATGGCGGTAAAAAAGTAAAAGATTGGTGTAAGTAAAATGTGATTATACCAATGTATTTGAAAAATTAAGACTCTATAATTTCAAAATTTAATATTTCCCAATTGTTAATATCCATTTCATTTCCACCTTTAAATTGTATATCACAGTGCCAATTTGCTTTTTGTTTAATACCTCTATATTCAAATATTACATAGTCTTTTACTATGTATCTTTGATTTTCTTTATTAAATATTTTTCTATTTCCCCACGGAAAATTAATATCAACAGCTTTGTATAATTTATTTTCAACAATTATTTTACAAATAGTGTGAGCCGTTACACTTGCATCTTTAACTACAGTTTCTTTTTTAATAGATTCTTTCACATCTTTAACTACAGTTTTTTTAACAGGGATATTTTCTTCTAGCATATTACCAATTAGTCCAACCGCTAAAAATCCACCAATCCAATATAATGTTTTCTTTTTCATAATAATCACCTTTTATTTAAGTGAATTATACCTATAAATAACAAAAAAATCTGTATTGATTTAATAACTTCTATTTTTTTAAAATACTTGAAACAATTAGTTTTAGGATTATGTATGGAAATAGCTTTTACACCAACAACAATTTCTTTTGCAACAATAATTATGATTTTTGCAAAATGGTATCACGACCATTTGACAATTGGAGATATAAAATCTGCAACCACAAAAAAAGAAAAACGATTAAAATATATAGAAGATGAGCTTATTAAAATAGTAGAAGCATTAGAAAGAACATACACAACAGGTAGTTATGTAGATGATAAATTTTATGATAAAGATGACATAGATCTTAAACTAGAAGCACTAAAAGAGCAAATAAAAGTATTTAAAACTTGTTCAGTAGGTTCTTGTAAATGATTCAGTATGGAACTATTACACGATATCGATATAAAAAGTTAGGTGTTGGTAAAAAATTAGAAGTAAAAGTTAGAGTTGATGATAGAGTGACTGCATGGCTTCCTGTAAGAACTCAAGCATCATCTTTCTTAGTAGTACATACACCTGTAAGAATTAATGACCAAGTAATAGTTTTTAATCCATTCGGAAATAACCAAGATGGTTTTGTAGATAGAAATATAACTTATAAAGATATTCCATTACCAAAATCTATAGATGAAAATAAATATTATCAAGTTTTTGAAGATGGCACTATTTATATGCATGATGTAAAAACTAAAGAAATCAGTTTAGAAACTCCATGCTCTCTAAATATTCATGCTAAAAAAAATATAGAAATTCATACAGATGCAACTTTAACATTGAGAGCATCTAGAATTGATTTTAAGAAGCATACATGAAAGCTGTAGTTAGATTAACTGATGTTTGCACAGGTCATGGATGTTTTCCATCAAGAGAAAATGCTAGTGCTTCAACTCATGCATTTATAGAGGGTTTAGGTGTACATCGTGTTGGTGATGCATGGAATACTCATTGTTGCCCTCCTGTTTGTCATGATTCCGTACAGGGTACAGGTTCAGATTTTGTATTTTTTGAGGGTAAAGCAGTTGCTAGAATTAGCGATAACATTGCTTGTGGTGGTACAAATGCTACAGGTTCAGACTTTGTATTTTGTGAATAATAAATATGATAAAAATAATAGATACTACATTACCTGCAATAACTGATAATGGTTATAAAGTTAATCCAATTGATAGTTTTATAGATTGCTTAACTACACCACTTGGTAGTGTTATTGCAAAAACAGATTATGGAACTAATCTTTATCAACTAAAACATAAACCTTTTAACAGTTTATGGATTATTGATTTTAAAAGATGTTTAAAAGATGCCTGTAGTCATGACCCTCGTTTAGAATTTAAAGAAGCTATTGTTTTTCAAAATGAATTAGGTACAGGTCTTTTAATTTTTGAAGTACATATAAAAAATTATATTATCAAAGGTACAGCAAATGTATAAAGATTTACAAAAGAAACTTTCTCTTTTACGAGAACCTACAGCTTTTAAAATTAAAACATTTGATGAACTTTTAATTGAAAATATAGATTTAGCTAAAGAAGTATTGGGTGAAGATTGGAAACCCTTAGAATCAGACCCCTATATGAAAAAAATAAGAGTTTTGACTCTTAGACAAGTTTATAATCAAGTAGATAAAAAAGAAACTTTTAAACAGTTACTTATAACTACTGCAACTGGAGTGGATTTAGACTTATTAGGTGCAAACTTTGAAGTTTTTAGAGATTGGGGAGAATATCCTTATACAGATTTTGAATTTAAATTATTAGTAATAAGTGAAAAAGAAACAGTTATACCAGCTGGTACAGTATTAGGTAATGATGATGATGAATACAAATCAAAATTAATTAAAAAACTAATTATCCCAGCAGGAGAATTATCAGCGATTGGTAAAGTTGAGTTAGAACATTATGTAGTAGAAAGTAATGTTGAAACTGAAAATATTATAAGTGAACTTACATTTGCTTTGGATGTTAAGCAATTAGGTGTTTTTTCAAATGGAGCAATAACAGAAGATGATGATAGATATAGATTAAGGATTATTGCTTCTAATGCTAAGTATTCTACTGCAGGTAGTGTAGAAGCATATAAATATTTTGCTTACAGCTCAGATGCTCGAATAGATGATGTTTCAATTCCACAAGATAACAAAGCACTTGATGTAGATATATATTTAGCTTCTTTTGAAGAAGTTGATGAACTTATGATTAATAATGTCTATAAAACTTGTTCAGCTAAATATACAAGACCTCTGAATGATAATTTAACAGTTAGACCTGCAGAGATAGTAAGTTTAGATTTATTAGCAGATATAGAGGTTTTTGATTTGTTGCTTCAAAATGAATTAGATACAAATATTAGAGAAAATTTCAAAGATACTTTTTTTATCGGTCAAAACTTCGTAAAAAGTGATTTTATAAGAAAATGCCACATAAATAATGTCTATCGTGTAAATACTAATTTTGAAGATGTAGTTGTAAATGATAAGCAAGTAATTAGAATTAATTCTTTAAAATTAGAATTTAAAGAGGCTCAAATATGAGTTTACTTCCAAATAATTCAACTAAAAAAGACCAGCTCTTTGCAGAAATACTTGATAATAAATCATCAATTGGTTTTGATGATTTAAAAATAGATGTAATGACCTGTAATATATCTGTATTACCACATATAGCATTAGAAAAAGGTGCAAATATAGATGGAATGCTAGAACATGAAGCAAGACTATATTTAAAAACTTTTACTAAAAAATATATAGGAACTATTGGTGCAGTTGAAGATGCCATGAATGCTTGTTTTAACAATGCAGAACTTATAGAGTGGTTCCAAGATGATTTTTTGGAAGCTGGAGAGTTTAATATATGTGTAGATGTAAAAAATGATTTATCTTTAGTTTATGGTAAAAGACTATTTTCTCTTTCTAAAAGACTTATTAATGATTCTAAAAATGTAAGAAGTAAATTAAACTCTTTTGAATTAAAAATAAAATCTGAGGGAGATTTATATTTTCAAAAAGCATTAGTTCAAAATGTAAATCTACAAAACAATTATAAATATAAAGAAGCTTCAGATTTAGAAGTAGAACTAAAAAGAGCATCAGTATTAGATGTAAAACTTTCACAAGATATTGAGCCATATTTAGTAATAGGTGATTTTAAAACTACCAATGGTTTAGTAACCTCAGTAAATCTACAAAACAATTATAAATATAAAGAAGCTTCAGATTTAGAAGTAGAACTAAAAAGAGCATCAGTATTAGATGTAAAACTTTCACAAGATATTGAGCCATATTTAGTAATAGGTGATTTTA
>Ga0256837_1002732_pt1 | contig 10670 bp, 10 predicted proteins | sample 4562384metaG_FD_185976 | JGI IMG/M metagenome (GOLD analysis project Ga0256837, IMG submission 185976) | Hydrothermal vent microbial communities from Guaymas Basin, Mexico - 4561-384 | ecosystem: Environmental > Aquatic > Marine > Hydrothermal vents | place: Mexico: Guaymas Basin | collected... | reverse complement strand
TGTACACCTATAGAAGATATAAATAATGATACATCAAAAGTATTAGAGTGGCTCTCTTTAGATGATGAACAGCTACTAAGTAGTAAATATGGTGGTTTTATAGATATGAATGCAAGTTCTAAACCAAACTTAAAAGCACTAGATGTAGATTCTAATCTAGTTTATGCAAATAGAAACCTTATCTTTGCAGGTTCATTTGATAGTGGTAGTGAAGATATATCTACTTGTAATGGTGCTTATGGTTGGCATGGTAATGACAGTAATTTAAGTCATGGTATAGATAGTGTTGATACTAATAAAATAGTTTTAAAAGATACATCTACTGATAAAGCACCTGAGTATATTTATGAAAAATATTACTTAACAGATGGTGCTTATGCTGTTACTCGTGGAGCTGAATTATCGCAGTCAGACTTAGAATCTAATTGTGATAATGGTAACTATAAGTTTCCAAAAGATATTAATTTTACTACAACTCTTTTTTTATTTTATGATTATCATCCTTATGATGGTGAAACATATTGTGGAGATAAAAGTGGAACTAATAAAGAAGGAAATGTTGCTATCTTAGCAAAAGATGTAGCATCATTTGGTGCAGTATATGAAAATGATATAATTAGGTTAAGTATAGATATAAATAGGTCTATAAGAGGCTCAAATCCAGTTCATATAAGTAAACAAAAGGCTGTATTTTGAGAAAGGCTATGGGGCTTTTACAAGCTATAATGATGATAGTGCTTGTTAGTGGCATGATGCTAATCACTTTAAAATATGCTTCAATATCTTCTAAACATACGGCAGATAGTTATGTAAAAGAACAAGCTGAACTTTATCTAAATAGTTCTATTGAAAAAGCACTTTTAGAGATAAGTAGTTATGATAGAAAATCAAATAATGATTGTTATAAGGTGTTTTCAGATTCAAATTCTAGTCGTGGAAAAAAATTTAGTGTAAGAATAGATATTGAAACATATTATCTTTTAGATGGTAGTGCAGATGCAGGTTATTGTGGTTCAACACTAACAACTGATATAGAAACCCCAGAATCACACGGTATGGTTATGATGAAAGTTGAAGTAAATGCAACAGTTGATGGAGTTTTAACAACAAGAATACTAAGAAGGACACTGCAAAGACCATGAAAAAACAAGCTTTTACACTTCTTGAACTTATCTTTGTTATAGTTATTATGGGCATAATGGCAGGTGTGGCTAGTAGTGCTTTTAAAACAAACTATCTTTTAGATGATACTAACTTTATATCACTTAAGATTAAAAATGCTCAGTTTTTAGGGATAGGTCATGAGCATCTAAATTTTAATGGTACTTCATCAGGTTTTGATGATAAGTCAGGATGTATAGATATAAAAAAATCATCCCTAGAAGAAAATGCTACAAATAAAAATGAGATAAATTATAAGATACATAGTGTGTTGAGTGGTGATCTAAATGATATGAAAATCTGTTTTGATTCAAAAGGGCGACCACATGAAGATGATTTTAATGGTTCATTATTGACTGCATCTAAAACATTAACTCTGAATTATTCAAAAAAAGAAAGAAATATCACTATAGAACCGATAACTGGTTATGTGATTTTAAACTATTAACCTGAGTTCGACAAAAGATTGCCGTTTAGTTGCCCTATATTTGGGTGTTTTTATTGTCGAACTCAGGTTATTAATGTTGATGGAATAAAAATTGCTAAATTTTAAACAAAAAAGAAAGAGTATAAATAGATATGATAATTAATGACAAAGTTCTTTTTATAATTGATGGAGATAGAGAGTTTATCTTTGATGGTAATACTTTTAGTCCTGTTCCAACAAAAAAAGTTCCAAAGTATTTTATTGCATCTACTGTACCATCTTTAAATACCCGTACTCATGGATATAAAACAACAAAACAAACTTCTATAGAAAAAATTGAAATTCAATCTGAAATGAATATGTATGAGGATGCTGGACTTAATCCTGATACAGATTTTAAAATATCTTCATTAATTATACCATTAGAAGATGGAGACGAAGATTTTGTTGAATCTTATGCGGTAGAGGTAGATATTTTAAATGAAAAGTTTGACCCTTTTGTAAAAAAATACGGTCATTTAGATCTTATCTTCCCATCAGCACTTAGTTATACTGCATTATATAATGCAGAAACAATAGATGCTAAAAATGACCTATATATACATCTAGGTGAGCATAATGCTTATGCTGTAATCTTTAAAAATGGTCAATATATATCAACAAGAACTATCTCAACACTAGATGAACTAGCTAGAAAGATAGGTGTAGATATAGATAAAATAAGAGAGATTCTTTCCACAAAAGGTGTGAAAGACGAACTTTATAACGATGATGAATTTATACAAATGAGTGATATTCAAGAGGAACTTTCAAAATTGGTTGAGAGAATAGCACACTCTATAGGGCATAAAAGAGGGATTTTTAAACTAGATACTATTCATAACATATATTTGGATTTTGAGGGTTTAGATATACCTGGATTTTTAAACCTTTTTGATAACTATGGGTATGAAAATAGTAATAAAAGTATACTAGACCCATTTAAAGATATTGAAATAGGGATGAAACATTTTGCACTTAATGCAAAATATGCTTTAGAAGTTGCTCAAGAACATATAATCCCTGTAAATTTAACTGTTTATGATAGACAACCACCTTTTTTCAAGACAAATGTAGGTACATTTAGTGTTGTAATGCTTTTAGCAATAATACTTGCTTCTATCTATCCAATCTATGCTTATATAACTTTGGAATCTTTAGTCGATAAAGAATCTGAGTTAAAACATAATGTTGCACAAATGCAAAAAAAGACAAAAAATCTTCATGCTAAACTAAAAGATATAAGGGAAAACAAAAAAATAATCAAAGAAAAAAACAATAAAAAAGAGTTAAAAATCAAAGCTTTAGGTAATATGATAAGTGCCTTAGAAGAGTTTGATAAAAATACTTTAAATCGTCAAAGAATGATGAAAGATGTAAATGAAGCTATGCATAAGTATAATCTTTCATCAAAAAGATTTGAATTAAGAGATTCAGATTTTTTAATAGTCCAAGTTATCTCTGAATATTCACATAGAGATAATATATCTGAATTTATAAAAGAACTTATATCTCTTGGTTATTCAAATGTTCTAACAAAAAAAGTTCAAAAAACAGAAACTTATTATGAAAGTTTTGTGGAGATACACCAATGAATGAACAATTAGTAGAATTTGAAGAACAGTTAGAGGCAATGTCCAAACAAAAATTATATTTTATATATATAAGTTTGGTGCTTTTACTTGTGTATTTAAGTTGGAATATTTTTGGAGAAAGTTTAACTTCAGATATTGAGATAAAAGAAAACTCTATAGCTTCTTTAGAAACTAAATTAAAAAGAAACAATTTAACATCAATTAAAAATGCTATAAAAAAAGCTGAAAATGAAAAACTACTTTTAGCAGATAATCTAAATGAATTGAAATCTAAAGAGATATTTATTAGTACAAAGCTTGAAGCAGTTGATTTTATATTTTTTGATCAAATGGGTATAGCTAAAATCCTTGATGATATTTTAAAACAATCTTTAGAATACGATATTGATATAGATGAGATAACTTATGCAAAATTAAATAAACTATATATGGCAAATATATTTGAAAAAGAAAATATATTTGTTACTGGATCTGCATCTTTTAAAAATACTATAAATTTAATCCAGTATATAGATTCTATAAAATCGTTGTTAAAAATAAATACTTTTGATATATATATCGATATAAATAATAGCCTTAGTTTTGATATAAATATATCTCATTATGGAGCTGAATTGTGATGAAAATAATTATATATTTAATGATTTTAACATTATCTTTATCGGCTATAGATATAACAGATATAATTGAATCGATAGAGAAAATGAATACTTCAGCTAAAATACCAAAAACTATTGAATACGATTTATATGATCCTTTTTCTGGTACAAACCCTATTTTAAATGATGAAAAGAATAAAATCAAAAAAACAAATAATATTGTAGAAGCTATTACATTACAAACTATTTTAAATAACAGAGCATTTATAGATGGGAAATGGTATAATGAAGGTGATAAAGTTAGAGAATTTAAGATAGAAACGATAAATAGTGACAGTGTGGTACTTGTACAAAATTCAAAAAAGACAACACTAAGATTTAAAATGATTGAGAGTATTTTAGAAATGAAAGAGCAAGAAGAATGAAATTTATAATTTTTAGTATTTTATTTTTTAGCACAGTATTTGCTAGTAACTGTAAAGATACACTCTTTGCATTTGATATACCAAATAAAAGTTCAAAAGTAAAGATTATTGATATAGTTGAAAATATGGCTTATGAGTGTAGATTTTCTGTAAAAATCAAAGATGATGTGTCTAAAAAAAGGTTGGAAGAGATACTTTTTTTAGTGCATATAGAAAATTATACTTTAGAAGATATGTTTAGATTTTTATTTACTCAAAATAATATCTTTTATAAATATAATCCAGAAAAAAGTCTTTTAAGCATATCTTACTTAGAAACAAAATCATTTGTTGTTGACTATGTTAACCTAAGTCAAAATACAACTACTTCAACTAAAAATATAAATGTTGGTACTTCTAGTTCTTCTGATACATCTAATTCAACTTCAGGTTCAAACTCAAGTAGTTCAACATCAGATAATTCTGATTCAACAACAGTTGTATCTAGTTCCGAATTTAAGTTTTGGAATAATCTTAGTGAAGAGATAGATGATATTCTTTATAGGGATGGTGATTATTCTGTTAAAAGTAAATCTATTATAAATAAAGATGCAGGTATCATAACTATAACGGGTACTCATAATCAAATAACAAGAATAGATAAATATCTTAAAAAGATTAAAGACAGAATGCATAAACAAGTAACACTAGAAGTAAAACTTGTAGAAGTTACTTATACAGATACCAAAAATAAGGGTATTGATTGGAGTAAGTTTGAACTATCTGTTAATGGTGAGGCAAACACAAATACATGGGCAACATTAGTAGATAGTGTAAACAAAAATGGTGGTGCTAGTGGTGCTAATATAGCTTATAATTTTTCTATGAATGGATTGATTGATTTTCTTGATAGTTATGGAGATGTTAATGTTTTATCAACACCAAAGATTATGACATTAAATAATCAACCAGCAGTTATAAATGTTGGTGATCAAAGAAACTATGAGTATCTAGTTAGTAGTGTAACAAATAATGATACAACTGGTTCAGTTACAAATAATACCTATGGAAGTGGCTCAACTTTTATAGGTTTAACTCTAAATATAGTTCCTGAAATTACAGAAGCTGGATATATTATACTTAGGATTAATCCTGTTATAAGTGAAAAGATTGATGATCTAAATGTTCTTGATACAACAATAAGTACGAGGTCAGCACCAGATATTAGGATAAAACAACTTTCTTCTATAGTAAAAGCAAAAAATAGATCTAGAGTCGTAATAGGTGGTCTTGTTTCTTACTCTAATGAATTAAAAACAACTAAAGTAACAGGATTAGGTGATATACCTATATTGGGTTATGCTTTTAAACATGAATCTAATGTAATAGTAAAAAAAGAATTAATTATAGTTATAACTCCAACTATTATTGATTATAATAAATTTCCATCTATAGATAGTATAGAGGCATCAATGAGAGAGTTTTAAAATGGATAATTTAAAAAATGCATCTGAAGTATTTAATAATACTTTTGATTTGAGTGAATATTTTGAAAGTGTAACAGCTTCTTCTATAAAAAGTAAGCTTATTCAAACCATAGATGATGGTAAAATACCACTAATTTTCTTACTTGGTGAACCAGGTGTTGGTAAAACATATATGTTAAATATGATAAAAGAAAACTACATAATGAAAAAAAGAGTTTTATTTTCTAATGAGCCATTTTCTACACCTGAGTCATTATTATATTTTTTACTAAAAAATCAATCAATTAGTAAAGAGTTATCGATTACAGAATTAAAAGAGTTAGCAATTAGTGTGTTTTCACAAGAAGAAAATATAATTATTATAGATGAAGCACAGCTTTTAAGTGATAATGTTTTAGAATATATACGAATACTTTCCGATACAGGATATTTTAATTTTATTATATCTATGCATAAAGATGAGGGTTTAGAGATTTTAAATTTACAACATTTTGCATCTCGTACACATCTAGCAATGAATCTTGAAAAATTGACTATTAATGAAATTTTAAATTATATACATGCACAACTTTTTAGAAATTCTATGGGAAATTTTGTGGAATACTTTACATTAAAAGAGATAAAACAGATAAATCTTTATGCAGATGGTAACTTTAGACAAATGAAACAGATATTAAAACATATTTTTTCCATAATGAATTATGCAAATGAAAATGCAAAAATTGGATTTGACAGAGTAAATAAGTGTGTTATAACTATGTCAGCTATAGATTTAGGGATTATAGATGCATAATAATTTTGATGTTTTACATTCAAAATGTAAACGATACCATTTAAAAAAACTATTAAAATTAGTAGTACCAATCACTATTTTAGGATTAGTTATTGTAGTTAGTTTACTTTATCCATTTAACAACTCAGAAGATGTAAAGAGAGTAGAGATAGATATTCCTAAAGCTGTAGAAGATGCTGATATTTTTATAGATGTTAAAGAGAGTATTCCAAAAAAAACAAAACCATCTGTAGAAGAAATAATAGTAGAAGAACCTGACATTTTTCAAGAAACTAAAAAAGATAGTAAGCAAAAAATAGAAGATGTTGAATATAATTTGCATCTATATAGTTATAATCTTTTAAATAAAAAAAGAGAAAAGATTATACATAGAAAAATAGTTAAGAAAAAAAATATAGAACATAAAAGTAAAGAGATAAAGCAAAAAGTTATTGAAAAAGTTCATAAGATTGAATCTAAACCAAAAGATACAGATAAATCATTTTCGATAGTATTAAAAAATATAAATTCTACAGATAAGATGATTGAGGTTTATAACAGAGAGCAAACATATTCTATAGCACTAAAAATAGCTAAATTATTTTTCAAACAAAAAAAATATAAAGATGCATTGGCATGGAGTAAAAAAGCAAATAATATAAATTCAAGAGAAGAGGAAGCTTGGCTTATATATGCAAAAAGTGAATATGCCTTAGGTCATGAGAAAAGAGCAAAAGCTGTACTCAAAATATACATTAATAATTCAAATTCTAAAAAAGCTAACTCTTTACTAATATCTTGGTTAAAAGGAACAAACAATGGTTAGGTATCTACTTATTAGTTTACTTATATTTTCAACAGTTTATGCAGATAAATATAATAAATTTTTAAAACATCTTAATGATAAAAATTATGAAAAAGCTTGTAGAGTTGGTAAGCAGATTATTTATGCAGATGAAAAAGATGAAAAACTTTTATCTTTAATCGCTCAATCATGTTTAAAATGTGATTATATATATGCTTTATCTATGGTTCAACACAGACTTAGAAAATCTAAACAAACAAGAGCAGATGCCTCAGCTTTTTCATCTGTAGTTTTACAAAAAAAACTTATATATCAGTTTATGTATGATGATACAGATATTTCAACATTAGCATTACCTATAGTTGAACACCCTTTATCTCATACATTTGTTGCTATTAGAGATGGTAACTATAAGCTACTCTCTAAGAAACCTAAAGTTATAACATTTAAGAAAGATAAAGAGAATTATAAAGTTTATATAGATAAAAAAGATGAGGGCAGGGTGATTATTGAGATTACTGATAGTCATAAAAAAACTACAAGAAGAAAGTATTACTAATGATTAAACAAAAACTTAGACTTGGTGACCTTTTAATTGAGAAAGGGATTATTACAGAAGAAAATCTGATGCATGCCCTAAAGTTGCAAAAGGAATCAAATTTTACTAAAAAACTTGGTGAGATTCTCATCCAAGAGGGATATACCACACAAAAAGAGATGGCTAGAGAGTTATCTAATCAGTTAAAGATAAAATTTATAGATATTTATGCACATGAGTTAAATTTTAAACTTATAAATAGATACCCTAGTAGTATTTTACAAAAAGCTGAAGCTATACCTTTAAAAGAGGGTGAAGAGTATATCCATGTAGCTACATCAAACCCACTGGGCTATGATGCACTTGAAGCTTTAGAAAATATCAATCTTTCAAAGCCCATAAAACTTTATTTGGCTTTAGATGAAGATGTTAGACAAATATTTCAGCGTATAAATATTATACAAAGTACAGAATCTATTGCTAAAGAAGTAAAAAGAGAGATATCTGACGACACTTACAAAAGTAGTAACCAAGAAGAAAGTGCAGTTATGAGGTTGATACACCTTATACTAAAAGATGCAGTTTTAAGAAATGCGAGTGATGTTCACATAGAACCAGATGCAAGAAATGTATCTGTTAGATGTAGAGTTGATGGTGTTTTAGAAGAGATTTTTGTGTTTGATTTAGATATTTATAATGCTATAGCATCTCGGATAAAAATTTTAGGTAATTTAGATATATCTGAAAAAAGAAAAGCACAAGATGGACGCTTTAGTATGAAGATAAATAAGGGAGTTTACGATTTTAGACTCTCGACAACACCTACATATTTTGGTGAATCTATCGTAATGAGGATATTGGACCAACAAAAGATACTTTTAAAACTTGTTGATTTAGGTTTAGAAGATGAAAATTTAGAAGTTTTTGAAGATATAATTGCATCACCTTATGGGATAGTTCTTATTACTGGGCCTACTGGTAGTGGTAAAACTACAACACTTTATGCAGCACTTAACGATATAAAAAGTATGAGAAATAAAGTTATGACAGTTGAAGACCCTATAGAATACCAACTTCCATTGGTTCAACAAGTTCAAGTAAATGAAAAAGTTGGTTTTACATTTTTCTCAGCACTAAAGTCATTTTTAAGACAAGATCCAGATGTTATAATGGTTGGGGAAATCCGTGATATGGATACTTTAAATGCAGCTGTTCAGGCTTCTCTTACTGGTCACTTAGTATTTTCAACTCTGCATACAAATGATGCACCTAGTGCTATTAGTAGAATGGTACAAATGGGATTAGAACCTTACTTAATAGCTGATTCGCTTTTAGCAATTGTTGCACAAAGATTGGTTAGAAAGAATTGTACTCATTGTAGAGAACGATACCATCCACATCCAAAAATGCTTGAGAGGATACCAGCTGCTCATATACCAAAAGATGCAGTTTTTTATAAAGGTCGTGGTTGTAATAAATGTAATATGACAGGTTATAAGGGTAGGGTTATGATTGTTGAAATACTTAAGATAAATGATGAAATTTCACTAATGATATCTCAAAATAAAAATAAATTTGAAGTAGCTAAAGTAGCTGAAGAATCTGGATTTTTTAGACCAATGTTATCTGATGGTATCTCAAAAGCATTAAAAGGGATTATATCACTTGAAGAAGTGATGAGAGTTACAAAATAAAGGTTTTTAATATATGAAATTCTTTGAAATTTTTTATAGACATAGTAGAAAAAAAAGTAAAATAGTTCTAAGTACGGCTACAAAACTTGATGCTATGAAAGAGTTTCAAAATATGCAGCTGGGGATTATTATCTCTGTTAAAGAGGTAAATGAACCATTTAGCATCAAATTTAAAAAAATACAAGATAGTTTTAATAGCCCTATAAAAAACAAAAGGGTAAATACTGAGAATTATGTTTCAGCCCTAAATCAGTTGGCAATTATGTTAGATGCTGGTATGCCTATAAATATATGTTTAAGTGAGTGTGTAAAATCAACAGAAGATGCTATGCTTAAAGCTATGCTTGAAAACATATATAGAGATGTTGAAGAGGGTCGGGGGTTAAGTGATTCATTTAGGGTATATGCTAGGCAGTTAGGGAATTTATCTGTTTCTATGATTGACCTAGGGGAGCAAACAGGTACTCTTGCTGAGTCTATTGCAAAATTAGCAGATATTTTACAAAATATACATGATAACCGTGTAAAACTAAAAAAAGCAACAAGATACCCTGTTATGACAATGACTGCTATGGCTATAGCATTTACTGTTGTTATCACTTTTGTTGTCCCACAATTTGCCTCTATCTTTAATCAGATGGGAACAGATTTACCATTACCAACTAAAATCTTGATTTGGATAGAAGAAGCTATATCTACTTATGGTATATATATACTTTTAAGTGCCATTGTTTTTGTAGTCGTATTTAATAAAATATATAATAGTAGTGAATCAGTAGCTCTTAAAACAGATAAATATATGTTAAGTATATATATTGTTGGTACTGTTACTAAGTATGCTATGCTTGGTCGTTTTATCTATATATTTAACATATTGGTAAAGGCTGGTATCCCTATTATAGACTCTTTAAGAGCTGCTATAGATATAGTAGATAACAAGTATATGAAACTACAGTTTGAGAAGATAAGAAATGCCATAGAGGATGGAAAGTCTTTATATACAGGTTTTTTGGAGTCAGATATGTTCAATAGTATGATTTTACAGATGTTAAAAGCTGGTGAAGATTCTGGTGGTTTAAACAAGATGCTAGATAAGATTACTCTTTATTATGCTAAAAAATATGATGATGTTATAGATAATGTTTCAAC
>Ga0256837_1002731_pt1 | contig 10672 bp, 11 predicted proteins | sample 4562384metaG_FD_185976 | JGI IMG/M metagenome (GOLD analysis project Ga0256837, IMG submission 185976) | Hydrothermal vent microbial communities from Guaymas Basin, Mexico - 4561-384 | ecosystem: Environmental > Aquatic > Marine > Hydrothermal vents | place: Mexico: Guaymas Basin | collected... | reverse complement strand
GTTTTAATCGCTGCATTTATTATTATTATGATAATTTTGGTTCTCTCTAAATATATAGCTGATGGTGTAACACGTTCACTGGCAAACTTTCAAAAAGGGCTTTTAAACTTTTTTGATTATATTAACAGAGAAAAAAGTGATGTAGAGTTGTTAGATGACAGCGCAAATGATGAGCTTGGGGCAATGGCAAAAGTTGTTAATGAAAATATTCGAAGAACGAAAAGAAGTATTGATGAAGATAATGCTTTTATTCAAAATACGCAAGAGGTGATGAGTAAGCTTGCACAGGGCTTCTTAGATGTTCGTATAGATGCTTCTACTGCAAATGCAAACCTGCAAAATCTTAAAGCTACAATCAACAATGCACTTTCACAGTTGGAATCTCGTATGAGTACTTTAAATGAGATTTTAGATAAATACGCAAATTATGATTATACACAGGAAGTTGTCGTTTCTGGTTTTGAAGATGGGAGTGCCTTTAAAAATTTGATTAATAATATTAATTCACTTAGAGATGCGATAGTTGCAATGTTGCAAAACTCTTCTTTTAGTGCAAACGAGTTATTGAGTAAAGCAGAATTTTTACAACAACAGATGGATGAGTTAAGTTCTGCTACACAAGAGCAGGTAAATATGCTGCAAGATACAGCACAGAGAATACAAAATGTAGATGAAACAGGAAAAGAGATATCAGATAAGGCTTCTGAAGTTATGAGTCAGTCAAACGATATAAAATCTGTTATCTCTATTATTGCAGAAATTGCAGAACAGACAAATCTTCTAGCGCTTAATGCTGCCATAGAAGCGGCTCGTGCAGGTGAGCATGGTCGAGGCTTTGCCGTAGTTGCCGATGAAGTAAGAAAGCTTGCGGAGAGAACACAAAAATCACTTGCAGAGATTAATGCCAATGTTAATGTTCTTACACAATCCATTACAGAAATTACGGCTTCTATTGATTCACAAAGTAGTGATATATCTAGTATCAATGATACTACTATCGAGATAGATAATAAAACACAACAAAATGCAGAGATTGTAAGCCAGGTAGATAAAGTTACCTATGAGGTAAAAGAAACGGCAGTTTCAATCTCTAAAGAGGTAATGAAAAGTAAGTTCTAAAAATAAATAATAATAGTATCTCTCTTCTACGTTATACAGTTAGAGTTAACGTAGAGAGAGTGGTGGAAAATAGGTATGGAGAATAACTGCTGTTGATGCTGTGAGTTTTTTAAGGATTTTATCAAACTCATTTTCTTTGTTCCATATAGGTTTTTGAACACCTGAAAGTGCTACAAGTTTATTTTTCGCATCGTATTTAACACCAAGTGAATCAACAAGACCAACATCTTTTGCTTGAGATGCTGTAAAAATATGGGCATTTGCATACATATCACGCTTTTTAAAGTCAAGTTTTCGAGCATCTGCAACATCTTTACTAAACATATCGTATGTTCCTTGAATCACTTTGTTGAGCTCTTTTACTTCATAATCTTTCCAAGGTCTATCAGGTGTACCGATTTGTTTGTATTTACCAGCTTTGACCACTTGAGATTTGATACCTAGTTTATCCATCAAACCACTGACATCAGCTCCTTGCATAATAACACCAATACTACCTATCATACTTCCTGGATTAGCGATAATGCTATCTGCCCATATACTTGCATAGTAGCTTCCACTTGCCATGGTCCCCGCAGCATAAGCAATAACAGGTTTTTTGGTTTTAAGTCGTTTAATGGCATAAGCGATCTCAACTGAGGGTGCAACAGCTCCACCAGGAGAATCAACTGTAAGTAAAACACCTTTAATAGTGTCATTTTTTGCTGCATCATCAAGTTGTTTAAGAATCTCTGTTACATCCATAATGGGACCAACTAGCATAATCTCCTGAAGGTTGTTTTGTTTGAGTTCTTGTTCTCCAGTTGGAGCAAATAATACAACCAACAAAAGTAAAAAAAGCATCGCTTTAAAATGGTTTTGGATATAGTTAAGTGTTGCTCCTACGGGTGCAAAGAGTTTTTTTAAAAACTGCATAGTTTAATTTCCTTTTTCAAGTTTACCGTTAATATAGACTTTAGAGATGTTGTAGCGGTGGAGTAAAAGATGAAGAGGGAGTTGCTCATTTGGTTCATCTTCTAAATCAATTACTATCATATCAGCATTTTTCCCTTCAGCAATCTCACCAGTGTTGAGTCCAAGTGCTTTTGCAGCATTGATGGTTACACCATCTAAAAGAGCTTTTGCAAAAGAAATAAGTGGTGCATCAGCGTGCATAAAGAGTGAGATCTTCATCTCTTCAAAAAGATCAAGCCCATAATTGGAGCTTAGACCATCTGTTGCTACAATCCATGGGATATTTTCATTGTTTAAGGCTTGAATATTGAGTGTTTTGTTACCTAAAAGTCTGTTGGATATTGGGCAGTGAATCACAGTGTGATTATGGTTTTTGAGTGTTTGTATCTCATCCTCATTGAGTTCAACAGCATGGGTAAAGAGTGTTGGTACTTCATTGAAATGTTCTAAAAACTCTTTGGCATTACTTATATTTCTATCTTGTTTAAAAAGATCTTGAAAGAACTCTTTAAATTCACCTTCACTCTTATCTAGCCACTCCCTTTCTGCCTGGCTCTCCATAAAGTGAGCTGTTAGTTTAAGATTTTCATTTTTTACAATATCGATAGCTTTTTTAATAAGGACGGGGTGAACAGAGTAGGGTGAGTGGATAGCCACAGCTGGATAAAAACCTTCACGTTGTACCTGTTTACTTGCATCGAGTCTTGCCACAAAATCACCAAACAAAGCATCTGCCATAGCAGCTTGGGAACCTATGAGTTCGTTGAAGAAAACAACATTTTGTTTGGCCTTTACACAAGCTTCTAGATCCATGGCATGGGAACTGATAGCCCCAAATGTAGTGATGCCGTTTTCTAGCATTGCATCAATGGCCTCAGACATACACTCTACACCACAATCATTTATAAGATTTGCCCTGTTTTCTATGACGCTATAGAGCCAGTTTAAAAAATTACCATAAGAGAGAGATGTTTTATTACCTGAAAACTCAATATGAACATGTGCATTGATAAGTCCCGGCATTAAAAGGGAGTGCTCTCTTAATGTTGTGACTTTAGCATCGGGATAGATCTCTATAAGCTCCTCAAAAGGTGCAATTTTTACAATTGTCTTTTCAAAAGCAACAGAAAGGTTTGTGACAACTCTGTCGTGAAACATTATATAATGGGGGGTTATAATCTGCATATTATCCATCTTTAAAATTGAATTTGTAAAATTTAAACTATATTATGTTTTATTTTAGATAAAATAATACCCTAAAACTTTAAAGATATAAAAACAAAAAGGTAAAAAATGAAAATAGTAGTGATTCAAGGTCCAAACCTAAATATGCTTGGTGTTCGTGAACAACAGATTTACGGACCAATGAAGTTAGAGCAGATTCATGCACAAATGAAAGAGGTAGCAACACAAAACGGTGTTGAGATTGAATTTTTTCAAAGTAATTTAGAGGGTGAAATTGTTGATAAAATCCAAGAGTGTTATGGTGAAGCTCATGGTATTATTATCAATGCTGCTGCATATACACATACTTCGATTGCTATTCGTGATGCAATTGCGGCTGTCAATATTCCAACCATTGAAGTACATATTTCAAACATTCACAGACGTGAAGAGTTCCGTCAAAAAAATATGATAGCACCAGTTTGTGCATCATCTATTGTTGGCTTTGGTCCTTTTGGATATCACTTGGCTATGCTTGGTATGTTACAGATTATGAATGAAATCAAAGCTGCACAAGAAGCACAAAAACAAGCTCAAGCGCAACAAGCATAATGTACAGAACACGCAAGTTAAATGATTCTCTAACATCATTTTACTCTTTGCGTTTTCCTTATACCAACCCTTTTAAAAGTTCTCACAGATATGAGACTGTTGTTGGGATTGGTGGTAACATTGGTGATGTAAGACGAAGATTTGAGCATCTTTTTGTGTTCTTGCAACGGGACAAAAGAGTAACAATAAAAAAAACATCATTGATTTTACAAAATCCCCCTTTTGGTTATTCAAAACAAAAGGATTTTTTAAATTCAATTATGATTTTACAAACTTCTATACAACCAAAAGAGTTTTTACACTATCTACTTAGAGTAGAAAAAAGATTTGGACGTAAGAGAAGTTTTGAAAATGCACCAAGGACATTAGATTTGGATATTATATTTTTTGACAACCGTGTCATAAAAGCCAAAGATTTAACTATTCCACATCCTGCTTGGCATACAAGAGAGAGTGTTATTATCCCATTAGTAGGAGTACAAAAGTGAAAATTTTGACTTTTACAGGAAAAACTCCATCTGAAGCATTGCGAAAAGCCAAAATGGAGATAGGTGATGAGGGGATGCTCATTGAGACCAAAGAGGTGCAAAAAAAAGCGCTTGGTCGTGATGCTCTTTATGAGATTGTTATAGGCATTGATGAAGAGTTTCTTCCTCAAGCATACAAACAAAAGAAAAAACCATTGGAATCACAACAACCTTTAAAAGATGAGAGTAAGGATGTTTTGTTTGATATATCGAATGCTGCAAAACAGATATCGGAAATATCAAAAATGGCAACTGACCCATTAGAGAGATATTCACAAAAAGTCCAGACCCAAGAAAAACAAAAATTAGTTGAGCCAAAAGAACTTAAAGAGATAAAATCTGAAATCAATAAGCTTACCGACAAAGTACAACTTATTCAGCATATGTTTTGGAAAGAAAAATCTCCTGAGATGGAGAGTAAAATACCACCTGAATTTGCTGAAATTTATAAACTCGCATCACAAAGTGGTATGAAAAAAGAGCATTTAGATACATTGATGGAAATCACTTTAGAGCATATGCCTTATAAGATGAGAGAAAACTCCCATACAGTCAAAAGATATTTTAGAACAATTTTAAGAAAAATGGTTCCAATACGAAGAGAAACAACACCAGAAATGGGTCGTAAAAAGGTTATGATGCTTGTTGGTCCAACAGGTGTCGGGAAAACTACATCAATTGCAAAGCTTGCTGCTCGCTATTCTTATTTGATGGAGAAAAAATATAAAGTTGGTTTGGTTGTTTTAGATACATACCGTATAGGAGCAGTTGAACAACTGATGCAGTATGCTAGAATGATGAAACTTGGTATTGAAACTGTTGTTGATCCACCAGAATTTTCTCATGCATTGGAGTCTTTGCAGTATTGTGATTATATTTTAATCGACACTATGGGTTCATCTCCTTATGATAGGGAAAAAATTAGTAAAATTTATGAATGTTTGGAAGGAAATACAACACAATACACAATAGATGTGGTTTTAGTGGTGCCAAGTTCAATTAAATATGAAGATTTACTAATAACATATGATAAATTTTCCTCTTTGGGGATTGATAGTTTAATGTTTACAAAATTGGATGAGACGATGGGATTTGGTAACATTTTTTCTTTAGCATACGATACAAAAAAACCGATTAGTTACTTTTCTGTTGGACAAGAGGTTCCAGAAGATTTAGTAACAGCATCGAGTGATTTTTTAATAGAGTGTTTACTGCACGGGTTTGACAGGAGTAAAGTATAATGGCTCATCAAGCACAAAAATTAGAAGAGTTAGTTACCTCAAATGCTCAAAAAAAATCTAAAAAGACCCGTTTTATTGCTATAACTTCAGGTAAAGGTGGTGTCGGAAAAAGTACGATAAGTTCTAACCTTGCATATGCTCTTTCTCAAAAAGGATTAAATGTAGGTATTTTTGATGCGGATATTGGACTTGCCAATTTGGATGTAATGTTTAATGTTAAAATTAAGAAAAATATTTTGCATGTTTTAAAAGGGGAAGCAAGTGTTAGTGATATACTTATCCCTATAACACGCAATCTTATCCTTATTCCAGGTGAAAGTGGTGATGAGATACTGAAGTACTCAGATATGGCTCTTTTTGAACGTTTTATGGAAGAAGCACGGGTTTTAGATAAGCTTGATATTATGATTATTGATACTGGTGCAGGAATAGGAGAACATATTCAAATGTTTTTAAATGCTGCTGATGATGTTATCGTTGTAACAGTTCCCGATCCTGCTGCTATTACTGATGCATATGCAACCATCAAAACAATAGCAACATTAAGAGATGATGTCGGGATGATTCTCAATCAGGTCAAAAATGAAAAAGAGGCTATTGGTGTTTTTGAAAAAATAAAAAAAGTAGCACGTATGAATATTGGAGAAAAACTTCATTTAAGTTATATGGGAAAAATTAATGCGGATGTTAAAGTTGCATCTTGTATCAAACAAAGAATGCTTTTTTATTCTCAGTATCCATCATCACAACCTAGTCGTGATATTGATGCAGTTGTACAAAAAATTATGCAAAAGCTGGAACGAAATGTGCTCGTAACATCAAATGAAAGTGGGCTTTCAGGTCTTTTTAGAAGACTCATGGAACATTTTTAATTCTGTGCGGGGTAGTATATGTTAGGTGAAAATTTTGTATATTTTTTTACAGTACAAGGTTTCTTTGTTGGTATTATTTTTGGGATTTTAAAATCATTCAATGCAGAAGACTTACTTACATATACATTTTTAATAACGATTTTTTTCTATCTGTTTTCACATATTATAGTAGCACTGTATTATCGAACTATTACTGCAAAAAATTACAATTTTCCAAAAGAGATTCATGAGAAAGAGTTAGATCTTTTTGTCAAAGAGATTAGTAAACGAGAAAAACTGATAGATTCAGCTTGTAAAATTACAGATGCTGCTGTTAAAATGAATTCTGATGATTTGGCAGGGCATAAGGTATGACAACAAACTTTTATGAAACTGATTTAAAACATAAGGAAGATGAACTAGCACTTCAATATCTCCCTGCAGTAAGAGCAATGGCTTTTCGTTTAAAAGAGAGATTGCCAAGCTCTATAGATTTTTCAGACTTAGCTGCAATTGGTACAGAAGAGTTAATAAAACTTGCTCGTCGTTATGATGAGAGTTTGAATGATTCTTTTTGGGGATATGCAAAAAAAAGAGTTTATGGTGCAATGTTGGATTACCTAAGGAGTTTGGATATCCTTTCAAGAGCAAGTAGAAAGCTAGTAAAAGCGATTGATTATGCGGTTGAAGAATATAGATTAACACATGATGAAGAGCCAAGTGATGAAGAGTTAGCTGAAATACTCAAAGAAGATGTTGATAAAGTTCATGAAGCACGTATAGCTTCTCATATCTATACTGTAATGCCACTTTATGATCAGCTTCATGTTGGTGATGAAGGTGCAGCATTGGCCAAAATCGAAAAAGATGAACTTATTGAGGTTATTAAAAAAATACTTGCAACATACAAAGAAAGAGAGCAGATGATTATTCAACTTTATTATTTTGAAGAATTAACATTAAAAGAGATAAGTGAGATTTTAAATATAACAGAATCAAGAATATCTCAGATTCATAAGTCAGTAATTCAAAAAATAAAAGAGAGTATGGGAGCGTAATATGGCAGATATACTTTCACAAGAAGAGATTGATGCTCTTTTGGATGTTGTTGAAGATGAGGGTGATGATGTCTTAGACAGTGATGATGACAATCTTTTACCCCAAAGACAAATCACACTTTATGACTTTAAAAGACCAAATCGTGTTTCAAAAGAGCAGTTGCGTGCTTTTCGTGGTGTACATGATAAGATGGCAAGAAGTTTAGCTTCACAGATATCTTCTATAATGCGCTCTATTGTTGAAATTCAACTCCATTCAGTTGACCAGATGACCTATGGTGAGTTTTTGATGTCTTTACCAAATCCAACAAGTTTTAATGTGTTCTCTGTGAAACCACTTGAAGGAAATGGTATTTTAGAAATCAATCCTTCAATCGCTTTTCCAATGCTAGATAGGCTTTTGGGAGGAAAAGGAGAACCTTTTGATGCCACGCGTGAATTTTCAGATATAGAACTTTCCCTTTTTGAAACTATATTGCGTGTTATGATGAGTACACTTAAAGAGGCTTGGGGACCTGTTATGGAGATATATCCAGCGATTGAATCTAAAGAATCTTCCCCTAATGTTGTCCAAATTGTTGCACAAAATGAAATTGTCGTAATGGTTGTTATGGAGATTATTATTGGGCATTCTTCTGGAATGATGAACATATGTTATCCTGTTATCTCATTGGAACCTATTTTGCCAAAGTTAGCATCACGAGATTTGATGCTTAATGAAAAAAGCTCTAAAAAAAGTAGAAATACAGAATTAAAAGTACTTCTTGGTGGTGCAAAAGTTAATGTTGAGGCCAATTTAGGTAATGCAGACCTCTCAATGGGTGAGATTTTAGACTTAAAAGTTGGTGATGTTTTAAGACTATCAAGTGCAGCTGATGATATTGTAACTGTCTCAGTTGATGGTAAAGAGAGATTTCGTGGTGAAATTGGGCTTAGAAGATTTAGAAAATCAATTAATATCACAGAGATTATTGAAACAGAAAAAGATGAAGTAAAACGTGCATTAGAGAGATTAGAAAAACAAAGACATGAAAAAATCTCTGGTGTAAAAGATATAATTCATGAAGATGAGCATAACGAAGATGAGGAGTAATTATGAGTGATTTTATAAAACTGTTTGAAGATGAAACAAAAGGAACAATAGAAGCACTCATAGGCAGTGCTCCAAGTTTGGAACTTAAAGAGGAACAAGAACTCAGTATTATCTCTAATATAGTAGCACCTATTATTTTAGTGAAAGTTAGCGTAACAGGTGATAGTGATGGCAAAATTATGATGGCATTGCCTCCAGCACTATCAGCAGGATTGTCAGATATGATGATGGGTGAAGAGTTTAGTGGAAGAGAAGATGTAAATGATGATGATTTAGATGCAACAAAAGAGATTGTATCAAATATTTTCGGTGCTATTGGCAATTCTCTTTCTGCACAAAATGAACTACCAAAACTATCGTTTAATATCGATAATATAGAGTTTGTCAGTGATGATCAGGGTGAAGTGAGCTTAGAAGATTTTAGTAAAATGTTTGTTTATAAGTTTTCATTGGATGCTATCAATTCTTTATTGATGTTTATTATAGATGAGAATTTACAAAAAAAACTTTTTGGTAGTGATAATCTTTTGGATTCTCCTATGGATTTAGAGGATGGTGGTGACGGATTTGATGATGAAGAAAAATGTTCAGACAATAAAATAAAGCTTTCTGAAGAAGAACTTAAAAATATCTCTTTAATTATGGATGTTAAACTTCCTGTACGGGTTCGTATAGGTAAAAAAAGAATGTTGTTAAAAGATGTACTCAATATGGATATAGGTTCTGTGATAGAATTAAATCAATTAGCAAATGATCCGTTGGAAATCTTAGTAGATAATCATGTGATAGCACAAGGGGAAGTTGTGATTGTTGATGGTAACTTTGGTGTACAGATAACAAGTATTGGAACAAAAAAAGAGAGATTAAACCAGTTAAAAGGTTAAGTAAGGAAATAACTCAATGAAAAAAAAAGTCTTAGTGGGTATGAGTGGCGGAATTGATTCAACAGTAACTGCATTACTTCTAAAGCAAGATGGATATAAAGTGGAGGGATTATATATGAAACTTCACTCAAAACCTGGATATCATGAGATTCATCAAGCTCGTGCTCAAAAAGCAGCTGATTTTGTTGGTATAAAACTACATGTATTGGATTTACAAGATAAATTTAATGAAAAAGTTTTTCAACCATTTATTGATACCTACGCTGAAGGTAAAACACCAAATCCATGTGCATTGTGTAATCGTAATTTAAAGTTTGGTGAAATGATGAAGTTTGCAGATACTATAGAAGCAGAGTATTTAGCAACAGGACACTATATCAAAACAGATGGAGAGTTTTTATATCAAGCCAAAGATGATACAAAGGATCAAAGTTATTTTCTATTCTACATAGAAAAGGAAATATTGCCACGATTAAAGTTCCCACTTGGTGAGAGAAAAAAAACAGATATTAAGCAATTAGCAGCTTCTATAAAAGGGCTAGAGTCTTTTGCATCACAAGCTGAATCAAGTGAAATATGTTTTGTTGAGACAACTTATACAGATTTACTTAGAGATTATGTAGAAGTAGATCAAGTTGGTGAAGTGCTTGATCAAGACGGTAATGTTGTTGGTGAACACAAAGGTTATATGCATTATACCATTGGCAAACGTCGAGGTTTTAGTGTTAAAGGTGCACATGAACCACATTTCGTTACAAAGATTATTCCTGAAAAAAATCAAATAGTAGTTGGTAAAAGGGATGATTTAGCGTGTTATAGTGTAGTTTTGGATAATCTAAATATGTTTAATGAAGAAAAAGAGTTCCAAACAACTGTAAAACTAAGATACAGAACAAAAGCTGTCCCTTGTAAAGTAAAAATAGAAGATAATAAAGCATATGTTACATTACAGGAGGGTGTTTTTGGTGTAGCTGTAGGTCAAGCGGCTGTATTTTATGATGATGATAAACTTATAGGTGGTGGTTGGATTATAGAAAATTAGAAAAAAATCAAATACTCCCCCACAATTTAATCTTCCTTTAAGCAACTTCCCCCTATAATTCCCATCCACAAACGGAGAGACTTAGAGTTTAAGCCTCAGAAGTGATACTTCAACTGTTTGAGATCAT
>Ga0256837_1002730_pt1 | contig 10673 bp, 8 predicted proteins | sample 4562384metaG_FD_185976 | JGI IMG/M metagenome (GOLD analysis project Ga0256837, IMG submission 185976) | Hydrothermal vent microbial communities from Guaymas Basin, Mexico - 4561-384 | ecosystem: Environmental > Aquatic > Marine > Hydrothermal vents | place: Mexico: Guaymas Basin | collected... | reverse complement strand
CCAACTGTTTATGAAACTATAACACCAACAATAAAGTTTAAATTAAAGCAACTAACAGTATATGAAACAACAACACCACAAATAAAATTTAAGTTAAGATAGGAGAAAATTATGAAAAAATTATTATTTATGTTTATTGGAATAATTATGATATTAGGGAGTTTATCTGCCGATGAAGTTATCATAAAAGTTCCATTAGATATAGATGGGTTGCCAAATAATGGTAATATAATAACAAGTTATGGTACTAGTACAAAAATAGAGTATATAGTTTTAAAAGTAATAATGCTTGGATGTAACGATGAAAGATCTTTTTTTGAGTCATTACCTTTACCAAGTGGCGGTATACATGAAACTATAATTATAAGAAAAAAATTTCCAATGGAATGTGGTGATGAAAATCCACAAGTAACAGTACATCTTTCATTCTCAGAGAGTTCACAAGATTTAGGCAGCGTAATGCAACGAGCATCTACAGGGGATAGTTCAAATATTTATCCTGCAAGAAATATGAGTTCAGGAGAGAGTTCGCTTAAATCATTGATAGTGACTAATGTAGATGCAGTTAGAGGTCATTTGCATAAAGTAAATTAACTTGAACAAATTTAAACTTTTAACCATAGAAATTACCATAGCACTGTTACTAGGTGCTTTAACTTCTTACATGTACATAAGTCAATCACCTTTTTTTGAAAACTTAAATAACAAGATAACAGACGCTTTTTTTCTTATAAGAGGAGAGATAAGACCAAGTGACAATATAGTCATAGTAGATATAGATGAGAAAAGTTTAAGAGAGCTTGGACAGTGGCCTTGGAGTAGAGATATGGTTGCCAAGGTGCTTCAAAACTTGACTAACTCTGAAGTTGGTATCATTGGTCTTGATATTGTTTTTGCAGAAGCAGACAATAGTTCTCCAAAAAGAGTGCTTGAAAAACTTGGTATGGATAGTACAAAAGCTCCTGATTTTGATGAAAAACTTGCTCATACTTTAGCAAATTCCCCAACTATCTCTGGCTATATGTTTGATTTTAAAGAAAAGACTTTGCGAGGAATTGTTCCAAATATATCTGCAATTATGATTGAAAAAAATTATAATGGAATAGAGTATTTACCTAAGGCAAAAGGAATCATAACCAATATAAAAAGCTTACAAAAAAGTTCCTATTCGAGTGGATTTTTTAACACTATTCCTGATAGCGATGGTATAGTAAGAAGTGTACCAATGCTAGTGAAATATGAAGGAACAATATACCCATCTTTAAGTTTAGAGATGCTTCGTTTAGTATATAGTGTAAATAAAGTCAGTATTAACTACGGTGATGCAGGGATATCTTCTATAGCTTTAGGAGAGTTAGTAATCCCCACGGATAGATTTGGACGAGTGAGTGTGAACTACTTTGGGAAATCAAAACTTTTCAAGTATATCTCTGCAGTAGATATATATAAAAACCAATTTAAAAAAGAAGACATAGCTGGTAAGATTGTACTTTTAGGAACAAGTGCTGGAGGTTTACTAGATTTAAGAGCGACACCATTTGAGAGCACTTACGCTGGAGTTGAGATTCACGCAACAGCAATAGAAAACATACTCAATCAGAGTTTTTTATCTCGTCCTAGCTGGATTGAAGCTGTTGATGTTTTGACAATTGTGGTATTATTGTTATTTATTGTCTTATTATTTGTGTTTTTAGGAGCTTTAAAAACTGCGTTAATGTCTATATTGTCGATAGTAACTTTCACATATATTGCTTACTCCTTTTTTGTAAATGATGGGATAATTTTGAATGTTATTTACCCCTTAATATCTTCGGTTCTACTATATATGATTTTAACTTCCTTACATTATCTTTTTGAATCAAAACAAAAAGAACTTATAAAAAATAAATTTTCCAAAAAAGTTTCAAAAGCTGTAGCAGAGAGTCTTATAAAACAAGGAAATAAAGACATACTTGAAGCTAAAGAGAAAGAGATAACTATCTTTTTTAGTGATATTAGAGGATTTACAAGTATAAGTGAAAACTTAGCAAACCCGAAAAAACTAATAGACTTTTTAAACTTATATATGACACCAATGACAGAAATAATTACAAAAAATCATGGTACCGTAGATAAGTTTATAGGAGATGCTATTATGGCATATTGGAATGCTCCATTAGATATAGACAACCATGCAGATATGGCATTACAAAGTGCAATAGAACAGATAAAAGAGCTTGAAAAACTAAATGTATATTTAAAAGAACAAAATTTACCTCGTATAGATATAGGCATAGGCATTAACACTGGATTTGCAGTTGTTGGAGAGATGGGAAGCTCTGGTAGAAGTGACTACACTGTTATAGGTGATAGTGTAAATTTAGCTTCTCGTACAGAAGGCTTATGTAAAACATATAAAGCTCAGATTCTCATTACTGAGTTTACAAAACAGAAGTTAAAAAAACGGTATAATATAGAGTTTTTAGACGAAGTAAAAGTCAAAGGCAAAGAAGAATCAGTTAAAATTTACAAGGTTATACTAGATGATAAAAATCCTAGGTTCACACGGTAATAGAAGCGATAAGTTTCATACTACATGTATACAAGTTTCAGAACATACTGTAATAGATGCAGGAAACATAATATATGGTTTGAAAGAAGAAGCCTATAAAATAGATAATATCTTTTTATCTCATTCTCATTTAGACCATATTATTGATACAGCTTTTTTTTGCGATAACTTTTTTTCTCAAAGAACAGAACCATTGAAGATATATGCTTTAAAAGAGACTATAAAAGTTTTAAAAAAACATATATTCAATTGGGAAATATGGCCAAATTTTAGTGTCTTAAAATTAGAAAAGAGTGATAACAAAGCTTTAGAATTTATTGAAATAGAGTTTGATAAACCTTTACATGTAGATGGTGTAACACTTACTCCTATAAAAGCAAATCATACAGTAGATTGCTGTGGTTACTTAATAGAAAAAGATGGAGATGGAATACTATTTTCATCAGATACATACAAAAATGATAGACTCTGGGAAATACTTAATAACTCTTTACATGTAAAAGCTCTTATAGTTGATGTATCTTTTCCTTCATCGTATGAAAAAATAGCACAAGAGAGTAAACACTTAACTCCAAAACTTTTAAAAGAGGAGCTTTTAAAGCTAAAAAGAGATGATGTTGAAATATATATAAATCATATAAAATCTAATTTTCAAGAAGAGATAGAAAAAGAGATAAATGAGCTAGGGTTAAAAAAAGAAAATATTTTAAATGGATATGAAAGTATAGATTTATCTGTACCTAGAATCATAAAAAAAGAGTTCACTTTTTCACAAATAGAAAAAGTGAAAATGCTCAATAGGATTGGTACAGCACTATCTTATGAAACAAACTTAACATCTTTATTGGATATGATTTTAACTGAAGCAAGAAGATTGACAAGTGCTGATGGTGGAACACTTTATATACTAAACGATGAATCTAATGAGCTTGATTTTACAGTTGTTCAAAATAGAAGTTTAGATATCCATATGGGTGGAGAAGCTGGTAGTATAGATTGGCAACCTTTACCACTTTATATAGATGGAACTAAACCAAATTTACATATGGTAGCGGCTACTTGTGCATTGGAAGATAAAATTATAAATATTCCAGATGTTTATGATACAAAAGATTATAATTTTGAAGGTACTAAGCAGTTTGATAAAATAACAGGTTATCGCTCTTGCTCTATGCTTGTTATTCCTTTAAAAAATCATGAGCATAAAATAATAGGCGTTTTACAACTAATAAATAAGATTAAAAATGATAAAGTTGTTGCATTTAGTAAAGATGATGAGGAGATTTCACACTCTTTATCTTCACAAGCTGCAGTTTCTATTACAAATACAAATCTAATAGAAGATTTAGAAAATTTACTTGAGAGTTTTTTGAAAAGTATTATTTATGCGCTTAGGTGCAAATCTTCATATACTGCTAATCATATACATAAGATGGTAGCACTTAGTAAGATGATTGCAAAGGCTGTAAATAGAGATGAAACAGTATATAAAGATAAAAATTTTACTGAAGATGAATTGAAACAGATAAACTTTGCATCTTTAATGCATGATGTTGGAAAGCTTGCAACTCCCGATTATATCTTAGATAAATCAACTAAACTAGATGGTCTATATGATAAGATTGAAGTTGTTAAAACAAGAGCTTGGGCAATAAAAAAAGAGTTTGAAATAGCACTTTTAAAAAAAGAGATAACAAAAGCCAAATATACTGAAAATATAGAAAAAATTGACAAAAATCTTGCGACATTATCAAATAGTAACAAAGGCGCAGAGTTTGTACCAGATGAAACTATCAAACAAATAGTAGATATAGCAAATACTCCATTGAATTGTAATGGCAAAGATTTTTATCTAATTACAGAAGATGAGAAAAAACTACTTATAGTACAAAAAGGAACTATTACAGAAGAAGAGAGAGATATCATAAATGAACATGCTGTAATTTCATTAGAAATTCTAAATAAACTTCCATTTCCAAAAAAATATAAAAATATTCCAAGTATCGCTGGTGAACATCACGAAAAAATAAATGGTAAAGGTTATCCGCAAGGTTTAAAAGGAGATGAAATCTCTTTTGAAGCAAGAATCTTAGCTATTGCTGATATATTTGAAGCACTAACTGCTAGTGATAGACCATATAAAAAAGCTAATAGTCTTTCTATTGCGATGAAGATACTGTTTTATATGGCTCAAGATGATGAGTTAGATCGTGGATTGGTAAAGTTTTTTTATGAATCTGGATTGTATCTTGAATATGCAAAAAAGTCACTAAAACCAGAACAGATAGATGAAGTAGATATAGATTTTTCAACACTAACTTAGTGTTAAATGAAATCTTTTATTTTTTCAATATGTTTTTCTAAGTCACTAAAGCGATGGTCCCCATCATCTTCTATGAGTATTTTTGAGTGCTTATATCTTTCTTTGGCTACTTTATAATCTAGTATATTGTCTCCTGTTTTTAAAAAAACAAAGAAACTATTGTAGTTTAGATTTTCCACCCAAAGATTTTTTAGCTCATTTAGATGTTCATCTTTCCATAAAAAAGAAGTTCCATCATTTTTCTCTATAGTACCTATATATTTTTTAGTTGTTATATATGGTTTTACAGAAGGATTTATAAGTATAGCTTTGATATTGAATTTATTTGCTAGGTATGTAGCATAATACCCACCTATTGAGCTTGCTATAATAGCTGTTATATTCTTTTTTTTTATTATATTTTCCATCTGATTGATAGCTACACTAGGGATATGTGAGTGGTCACTAGATATAAGCTCACTATTGAAGTTGTTTTTCAATAGTGTAGCTATATAAGAGTCGTAAGTGGTTCTAAAACCATGTATATATAGTATCAATATTCTATAACAGGTATGGCATTTATAAGTTTTTTTGTATAGTCATGTTTTGGATGTGTAAATATTGTATCAACATCTGCATTCTCAACAATATCACCAAAATACATAACAACAATCCTATCAGATATATGTTCAACTACACTTAAATCATGTGAGATAAAAATATAAGTTAGATTAAACTCTTTTTGTAGGTCAAGTAGAAGATTTAAAACTTGAGCTTGTATAGAAACATCTAAGGCACTTACAGGTTCATCACATACAATTACTTCAGGATTTAAGGCTAGTGCTCGTGCTATTCCTATTCTTTGTCTTTGTCCTCCAGAGAATTGGTGAGGATATCTAGTGTACCATTCAGGAAGCATTCCTACTTTTTCCATAAGGTATAGTACTCTTTCTTTTATCTCTTTATCACTCATTTTAGTATTTAGTTTGAGTGGCTCTCCTATAATCTCTCCAACTTTCCATCTAGGATTTAAAGAAGAATAAGGGTCTTGAAATATAATCTGTACTTTTTTTCTATACTCTCTTAGTTCTTCCCCTTCTATTTTTGTAATATCTTTACCTTCAAATAAAATTGTACCATCTGTTGGTTCTTCTATTTTTAACATTAGCTTTGCTGTAGTTGATTTTCCACATCCACTCTCACCAACTATACTTAAAATTTCTCCTTTTTTGACTTCAAAAGAGATATCATTTACTGCTTTAATTATCTTTGGTTTTTTAAATAAGCCTAAACTTATTTCATAATATTTTTTAAGATTATTTATCTTAAAAACTACATCACTCATCTTATCTCCTTTGGAAATGATAGATAATCAACACTATCATCAACTGTATCAAGTTTAGCTTTTCTTTTAGTAATCCCTGGAGTAGGTATAGAGTGTAATAATGCTTTTGTATAAGGATGTCTAGGGTCTGTAAAAAGTTCTTTTGCACTTGCTTTTTCTACTATATGTCCCTTATACATAACTATAACTTCATCAGCAACTTTTGATACAACTCCTAAATCATGAGTGATAAAAAGTATTGATGTTCCTTTTTTCTCTTGTAATATATTCATAAGATCTAAAACTTGTGCTTGAATTGTAACGTCAAGTGCTGTTGTAGGCTCATCTGCGATAAGTAGTTTTGGCTCACATGCCATAGCAATAGCAATCATAACACGTTGTCTTTGTCCACCACTTAGTTTAAATGGGTACTCTCCATATTTTTCCCTAGGGTCTGGTATACCAACAAGGTCAAGTGAATCAACAACTTTTTCAAATCTCTCTTTTTTACTTAAGTGTTTTTGGTGGAGTTTCAGTGCTTCATCTATTTGATAACCAACTGTATAAGATGGATTTAACGATGTCATAGGTTCTTGAAATATCATTGATACATCTCTTCCTCTAACTTTTCTCATCTCGTTTTCTTTAAGTTTTAAAAAGTCAATTCCCTCAAAGATAATTTCACCACCAACAATCTTACCTGGTTCATCAATAAGCCCCATGATAGATAGAGATGTTATACTTTTTCCACTACCACTCTCTCCAACAATACATACTGTTTTACCTTTTGGTATTTCAAAACTAATATCATTTACAGCTTTATTTACACCAGCATCTGAATAAAAATATGTTTTTAAATTTTTAACTTCCAATAAATTCATTATTTATCCTTTAGCTTAGGATCTAAAACATCCATAAGTCCATCACCCATTAGGTTAAATCCTAAAACTGTAAAGAAGATAGCCAAACCAGGATAAAATATCATCCAAGGAGCTGTCATAATAAACTGAAGCGAATCACTAAGCATTGCTCCCCATTCTGGTGTAGGTGGTTGAGCACCAAGTCCTAAGAAACTAAGTCCAGCTGATTCTAAAACGGCAGAAGCAAAACCCATAGTTGATTGTACTATGATAGGTGATGCTGCATTTGGCAGTATTACTTTGAACATAAGTCTTAGATTGGATGAGCCATTTATACGACTTGCTATTACATACTCTTTTTCTCTCTCAGCTAATACAGATGCTCGTACAACTCTAGCATAAGTAGGGATACCTACAATACCGATGGCAATCATAGCATTTATGAGACTAGGCCCTAAGATAGAAACAATTACAATAGCTAATAAAATTGCTGGAATTGCTAACATAATATCTACAATTCTCATAATAAATAGATCAACTTTTCCACCATAAAATGCAGCTACAAGTCCCATAACCAAACCAAAACTAAGTGACATACCAACAGAAACTGCACCAACCATAAGTGATATTCTTGCTCCGTATATTATCCTTGAAAATAGATCTCTACCAAAGTCATCTGTACCTAAAAAGTGAGATACAACTCCACCTTCTTCCCACATTGGTGGGATAAGCCTATCAGCAAGGTTTTGATCAGCAGGAAGATGAGAAGCTATAAAAGGTGCAAATATTGCCATTGTAAGTAAAATTAGAACGATAAAAAAACCTACAACTGCAGATTTATTTTTTTTATATTGTCTTATAAACTCTCTCATTTAACCATCTCCTTTTCAAAGAAGTAAATTCTTTGAAAATTCCTATCACTCTCTTTGAGAAAGCTTTTTGTTTCAAAAGATAAAAAATTATTATTTTTCATTAACTCAACCTTATCTTAGGATTTATAACAGCGTATAAAAGGTCTACTATAAGATTTATAGCTATAAATACTGTTGCAATTATAAGCGTTGCAGATTGGATTACTGGAAAATCTCTTTGATATACAGCATTTACCAACCACTTTCCAATACCTGGCCAAGAGAAAGTCGTTTCTGTTAGAATTGAGCCTGCAAAAAGACTTCCAAACATAAGACCAATGATAGTAACAACAGGCATAAGTGCATTTCTAAGGGCATGAATAGCAACCACTTGAAATCTTGAACAGCCTTTTGCCCGAGCAGTTTTTATATACTCTTCTTTCATAACTTCTATCATGCTACTTCTTGTCATCCTTGCTATAATAGCCATAGGGATAGTTCCAAGTGCAACTGCTGGAAGTATAAGATGTTTTAGTGCATCCCAAAAAGCTTCATAATCTTTTACTAAAAGTGAATCTACTAGATAGAGACCAGTTATATGTTCTATATCAAATTCATACCCTAGCCGTCCAGATACAGGAAGCACTCCTAATTTTACGGAGAAAAAATATATCAATATAAGCCCGAGCCAAAAAACTGGCATAGAGACTCCTGCAAGTGCTGCAAACATACTAGTATAATCAAATATAGAGTATCTTTTTATAGCAGAGATAATTCCAGCGGTTACTCCTAAAATAGTTGCTATAATCATAGCAAGAGAAGCTAACTCAATAGTTGCAGGAAAGCGGTCTAAAAATTCATCAAGAACAGGTTCATAACTAGTTGCAGATTTTCCAAAATCACCTTTTGATATGTTGGACATATAGATAAAATATTGAGTATACAATGGTTTATCTAGACCCATTTGTGCTCTTAACTCTTTTACAGATTGTGCATTTGCTTTATCGCCTAAAATTGCGACAGCAGGGTCACCAGGGGAGAGGTGAACCATAGAGAACACCATTAGGGTTACGCCAAATAGAGTGGGAACTGTCCACATCAAGCGTTTTAAAATATAAGAAAACAAAAAAACTCCTAGATTTAAATAAATTTTTAAAATTATCAACAATAATTTTAAAAATTTATTATTACATGTAAAGGGATTTTCCCTTTACATGTAAAGTTTAGTTACTTATCAAACCAAACTTTATTGAATATTCTTTTACCCATTGGGCTAAGTTTAAAATTCATTACATTTGATCTTACTGCTTCAACAACTATAGAGTTTGCTACAGTTACCCAAGGAGCTTGGTCAGCAAATATCTCTTGAGCTTTCATATATAACTTAGTTCTCTCAGCAATATCAGTAGTAGTTTTTGCTTTTGCTACTAAGTCAGAAAACTCTTTGTTTTTCCATGCAGCTCTATTTGAAACAGGTATAGTTGCAGCATGCTCACTAAGAAGAACATCTAAGAAGTTATCAGGATCACCATTATCACCAGTCCAACCAAGTAGAACTGCATCATGCTCTAGTTTTCTACCTTTATCAAGGTAAGTACCCCAGTCATAGCTAACAATTTTAGTAGTAACTCCAACTTTAGCAAGGTCAGCTTGCATAGCTTCTGCTACTTTTCTAGCATTTGGCATATAAGGACGAACAACAGGCATAGCCCATAAGTCAAATTTAAGATCAGAATATCCAGCTTCAGCTAAAAGTTTTTTAGCTTTTTCTGGGTTATATTCATAATGTTTAATGTTTTTGTTAAACGACCACATTGTTGGAGGTAATGGAGAATCTGCTACTTTACCAAATCCAGCATATATAGCATCAACTATAGCTTTTTTGTTAATAGCGTAGTTTATAGCACGTCTTACTCTAACATCTTTAAATGCAGGAACTTTTTCTATATTCATAGCAAGATATCCTACATTTAGTCCCTCTTGTTTGATAAGTTTTATATTTGGATCAGCTTCAAGTTTAGCAATCTCTTCAGGATTTGGAAAATCCATAACATGAATAGATCCTACTTTAAGTTCAGCTGCTCTAACAGAAGAGTTAGGTATAACTTTTAAGATAAGTTTTTTGATATAAGGCTTACCATTCCAGTAGTCTTCATTTGCAGTAAATATGATTTTATCATCTTTTACCCATTTTTTGAATACAAATGGTCCAGTTCCTACAGGAAATCTAGATAGCTTATCTTCTTTACCATCTTTTAAAAGACTAAATGCATAATCTTTAGAAAGAATTGAAGCGAAGTCCATAGCCATATTTGATAAAAATGGAGCTTCTTTTTTGTTTAGAGTGATTTTAACAGTGTATAGATCTGTTTTTTCTATACTCTTAACAATCTTACTCATATCCATAAATCCCCAATACTTATAAGAGCCACCTACTTTAAAAAATGGGTGATCTTTTTTGAATTGTCTATTTAGAGAGAAAAGAACATCATCTGCTGTGAATTGAACTTTTTTCTTAAAGAATTTTGTTGGATGAAAATATACATCTTTTCTTAGATGAAAGATATAAGTTAAACCATCTTCTGAGATATCCCAAGAAGTAGCTAGTGCTGGTTCTATTTCTGTTGTTCCAAGTTTAAATTGCACCAATGTGTCATAAACTTGTTTTGAACCATAAAAGCTTTCACCATCTGTTGCATGTGATGGATCAAGAGAAACTGAGTCGCCACTTCTACCGAAAACTAAAGTTCCACCATATTTTGGTGCAGCGTACATTAATGTTGTT
>Ga0256837_1002729_pt1 | contig 10673 bp, 8 predicted proteins | sample 4562384metaG_FD_185976 | JGI IMG/M metagenome (GOLD analysis project Ga0256837, IMG submission 185976) | Hydrothermal vent microbial communities from Guaymas Basin, Mexico - 4561-384 | ecosystem: Environmental > Aquatic > Marine > Hydrothermal vents | place: Mexico: Guaymas Basin | collected... | reverse complement strand
CATAACAGGTTTAGCTCGTATCATAAGAGCTTATGCAACTCCTGCTATGGAAAATGTAGCTCTATGGCACGAAAGAGATATAAGCCACTCTTCAACTGAAAGATTTTGGTTACCAGATGCTTTTGTTACAACTGACTTTATGCTTCACCGTTTTAACAATGTTATAGCAAACTTAACAGTTTACCCAGAAAATATGATGAAAAACCTAAACCTAACTGGTGGACTTGTTTTCTCTCAAAGAGTTTTACTTGAACTGCCACTTCAAGGTGTTAGTCGTGAAGATGCTTACAAAATTGTTCAAAGAAATGCTATGAAAGTTTGGGAAGAGATACAACAAGGTCGCCCAACTGTAAATGAAAAAGGTGAATCACTCTACCTTAACCACCTTTTAGCAGATGAAGAGCTTAGAAGTAAGCTAAGTGAAGAGCAAATCCGTGAGTGTTTTAACTACGACTACTACACTAAAAATGTAGATGCTATCTTTAAAAGAGTGTTTAAATAACTATTAGAGGTTTTTCATAAACCTCTAATGATAATTTCTTATAATCTCATCTACTTTTTTATCTACTATATTTTCCATATCACTTTTTGAATAGATATAAACCAAAAGTAAAGTATTTTCTATTTTTGTATATGTTATAACTCTATAACCAGCACTTTTACCTTTGTTGTTTGAGCGGTTTTGAACTCTTATCTTATATCTACCATCTGATATGTGAGTGCCAAGAGTTGGATTTATCTGTAATTTTTTTAAAAGTGTTTCATACTCATCTAACAAATATCTATCTTTTTTATACAGTTTCTTAAAACTCTTTTTAAAGATATCTGTAACTTTAATGTTCATTTTTTAGTTCATCTAAAAAATCTGTTGCATCAGTTAAAACTACATTGTGATGTTTATATACCTCAACCTCATTAAACCCTTTTTTTAACTCCTTTGAAACAAGTTCAGTTTTTACAAAAAGTAAAAAATCATCTATCAAATTTGCAGTGTTGTTACCATAAACACTTTTTATATAGTTCTCAGCTTCTGCATTGTTTATCTGTATATTTTGCATAATTTAACCCTTTAAATTATATAAAAAGTATTATATCATACAATAGTTCTCAACCCCATTCTTACACTATTGAAAAGTTATTTTTTTTCAGAAATTACTCAACATTTTTTGGGTAAAATTCCCCTCCAAAAATGAAATTTTTTATCTCTTTATTTTAATAAAAAAATAGGAAATTTTATACTTCTCTACATAGGAAAAACCTTTATGATAACAGTTATAAAAAGAAATGGAAGAACAGAACCATTGGACATCACAAAAATACAAAAGTACACTTCTGCGGCTGTTGAAGGTTTGGAAAATGTTTCTCAAAGTGAACTTGAAGTTGATGCACATTTGCATTTTCGTGATGGTATAACATCAAAAGAGATACAAGAAACTCTTATAAAAACTGCTGTTGATAAGATAGACATAGATGCTCCAAACTGGACTTTTGTTGCTTCAAGACTTTTTTTATACAACCTTTATCATCAGGTAAACGGTTTTACTGGGTATTGTTCATTAAAAGAGTATTTTGAAAAAGGGGAAAAAGAGGGTCGCTTACTGCTTGGTCTAAAAGAGATGTATGACTTGGATGAGCTTGAAAAACATATAGATACTTCAAGAGACTTACAGTTTAGCTACCTTGGTATAAAAACTCTTTATGACAGATACCTCATAAAAGACAAAAACTCAAACCCTATTGAACTACCACAACATATGTTTATGGCGATAGCTATGTTTTTAGCTCAAAGGGAACAAAACAGACAAGAATGGGCTATCAAGTTTTACAATATGATAAGCAAATTTGAAGTTATGCTTGCTACTCCAACACTAAGCAATGCAAGAACACCAAGACACCAACTAAGCTCTTGTTACATAGGTTCAACACCAGACAACATAGAAGGGATTTTTGATGCTTACAAAGAGATGGCGATGCTTTCTAAATTTGGTGGTGGTATAGGTTGGGACTGGACTGGGGTTCGTTCTATGGGTAGCTACATAGATGGGCATAAAAATGCAGCTGGTGGAACTGTGCCATTTTTAAAGATAACAAACGACATAGCCATAGCAGTTGACCAACTTGGAACAAGAAAAGGTGCGATAGCAGTTTACCTTGAACCATGGCACATAGACATAAATGACTTTTTAGACTTAAAGAAAAACTCTGGTGAAGAAAGAAGAAGAGCTCACGACCTCTTCCCTGCCCTTTGGTTAAATGACCTTTTTATGCAAAGAGTTCAAGAAGATGCCATCTGGACACTTTTTGACCCTTATGATGTTAGAGAACTATCTACACTTTATGGTGAAGAGTTTACTAACAGATATATAGAACTTGAAAAAGATGAAAACATCATCAAAGAGAAGATAAAAGCAAAAGATTTGTGGAAAAAAATCCTTACATCTTACTTTGAAACTGGTTCACCGTTTTTATGTTTTAAGGACAATGCTAACAAAACTAACCCTAACAACCATAAAGGTGTTATAAGAAGCTCAAACCTATGCACAGAGATTTTTCAAAATACAGAACCAAACCACTATAAAATCAAATTTATATTTGAAAATGGTGAGAGTGTTAGTTATGAAGAAGATGAGATAGTAAAACTTGATAGTGGCATAGAAAAACCTGCCAAAAAGGTTACTGCTCTTGACTCACTTGGTGGTATGCCTATATTTGTAGTGGAAAAAGAAAAAACAGATGGACTAACAGCTGTTTGTAACTTAGCTTCTGTAAACCTTTCTAAGATAAACACAAAAGAGGATATAGACCGCATAGTTCCAACAGCTATAAGATGTTTGGATAATGTTATAGACCTAAACTTCTACCCTGTTGAGAAAGTAAAAAGAACAAATATGAAAAGCCGTTCCATAGGTCTTGGTGTGATGGGTGAGTCTCAAATGCTTGCAGAAACTGGGATTATGTGGGGAAGTCAAGAACATTTTGACAAGATAGATGAACTGATGGAAGCTATAAGTTACAATGCAATCAATGCTTCATCTGACTTGGCAAAAGAGAAAGGTTGCTACCCTGAGTTTGAAGGTAGTAAATGGAGCAAAGGGATAATGCCTCATGACCATACAAATGCAGAGGTTGCAAAACTTGTAGATAGAGGTGGGCTTTTTGCATCTACTTATGACTGGGAAGCTCTTCGTAAAAAGGTAAAAGAAAATGGTATGAGAAATGGATACCTAATGGCGATAGCACCTACGAGTTCCATATCTATCTTAACTGGAACAACACAAGCGATAGAGCCTGTATTTAAAAGAAAATGGTTTGAAGAGAACCTAAGTGGACTCATACCTGTTGTAGTTCCAAAACTATCACCAGATACTTGGGCTTACTACACACCAGCTTATGAGCTTGACCAAACTATCTTAGTAAAAGCAGCAGCTATCCGCCAAAAATGGATAGACCAAGGGCAAAGCTTAAACATCTTCATAACACTTGACAAAGCAAGTGGAAGATACCTAAACGAAATCTACATGTTAGCATGGAAACTTGGACTAAAATCTACATACTACCTAAGAAGCCAATCACCAGAAGTGGCAAATGATGTAGAGGACAGAAGTATGGAGTGTGTTGGCTGTCAATAATTTTAGGGTATAATTATGGCTAAAATTGATGAAGTAAAAGAAATCTTAAATACTTTGAGATTATTTTTTAGTATTGGTATAGGATTAGTTGTTGTTATAACTGGTTCCTTGATTAAAAAAGAGGAAGTTAATGATATTGACAATTACTTTTGGATAGGTTCTTTTATAGATTTTGTTATAATAGTTGGTTTAATTTTATTGATTAAAGCTATTAAAAAAAATACTAAAATTATCAAGGACTTATAATGTCAACATTTGTCATAATATCTCTTTCAACTCTATTTATATGTGTTTTGGGTTATGCTGTAAAAGAGATGACAACCATTAAAATCTAAATAGGAGGAAAAAATGAGAGTAATTTGTCCACATTGTTTAAGTGTAAATAACATTCCAAAAAAAGATAGTTATAAAAAAGCCAACTGTGGTAAGTGTAAAAACTCACTGTTAGATAATAAAGTTATAGAACTAACAAACACTAACTTTGATGAAGTCATAGTAAATAGCGACATACCTGTTATAGTTGATTTTTGGGCTCCTTGGTGTGGGCCTTGTCAAATGATGGCTCCAACTTTTTCAAAAGTTGCTACTAAGTTTCCACTAAAAACTCTTTTTGTAAAGGTAAATACAGAAAACGAACCACAACTTGGTGGAAGATTTAACATACAAAGCATACCAACTTTGATGGTATTTAAAGATGGTAAAGAGGTGTTTAAAAACTCTGGTGCTTTGGATGAGACAAACCTTACAAACTTAGTTTCACAGTTTAGTTAAAGCGGATATACCCTAAAATACTCTCTACTAAACACAAGGTAGAGAGTATGAAACATTTAACTTTTAGTTTTAAAGATAAAAAAAGTTATAAAAAAGCATTAAAACAGTCAAAAAAAGAGAACTACAAATCACAACTTATTCAACTATTCACATCACACACTAACAAACAAGTTATACAAAATATTTTAAACCAACTACAAAAAGATTTTAAAGATGCCATCATCATAGGTTCTACAACTGCTGGTGAAATTTCACATGCGAAAATGTATGATGATGAAACTATCGTTAGTCTATCTTTATTTAAACACACAAAGCTAAAAGTAGCTTATAGTGAAAAGATAACAAATAAAAGTGGAAAAGAACTATCTAAAACTATATCTTCCAAACATACAAAAGCTTCAATAGTTCTTAGTGAAGGTCTTTTAGGGGAAGATTATGAAGGTTTTATAAGTGGCATAAAAAAACAAAATAAAAAACTCATCATAGCTGGTGGTTTAGCTGGTGACAGGTTTTTACTACAACAAACATTTGTATTTTTAGGTACAAATATATACCAAAAAGGTGCTATTGGAGTCTCTTTTAGTGGTAAAAAACTCTATGCAAACAACAAATACAACCTAAACTGGTCACCCATAGGTAAAGAATTTACCATAACTTCATCTAATGGCAACAAAATCAACACCATAGATAATCTAAAAGCTATACAGTTTTTTAAGAAATATCTAGGGGATGATATATTTAAAAACAAAGCCTCTACACTCTCTGATATACAATTAGTTTACACAGAAGGAAAAACAACTGTTTCTAGAACACCTATGACAATTGAAGGTAGTTCCATAATCTTTGCTGGTCCAATAAAAGAGGGGCAAAAAGTACAGTTTGGTTTTTCAAATGCATCTTCTGTAATCTCAGGTGCAAGCCAAATAAACAAAGAACTTTTACAAAAACCCGCACAAGCTATATATATTTTTTCATGCATTGCTAGAAAAAGATTACTTGGAAAAGTTTTAGAAAATGAGTTCTCCTTTTTTGAAAACATAGCCCCAACAGCGGGACTTTTCACATATGGTGAATTTTACAGCACTACAAAAAACAATGCTCTACTAAACTGTACAACAACTATTTTAGTTCTATCTGAAAACTCTAAAAAGGTTAAAAACAATTCAAAAAAAATCACCATAGAAAAAAATATGACCTTTGATGCTCTTACACATTTTATTAAGCAAACATCAAATGAACTAGATGTAAATACAAAGCTATTAAATCAATACAAATTAGCCGTAGATGAATCTTCAATAGTTTCAAAAGCAGATAAAAATGGAATTATTACATATGTCAATGAAAATTTTTGTAAAGTTAGTAAATACTCAAAAGATGAACTCATTGGTAAAAACCACAATATAATAAGAAATGAAAAGATATCATCATTTATCTTTAAAAAGATGTGGACAACTATAACAAACAAAAAAGTTTGGAAAGGTACCCTTTCAAACAAAGCAAAAGATGGCTCTATATACTATGTAAATGCAACTATTTTGCCCCTTTTAGATAAAAATAACAATATCGAAGAGTTTATAGCTATTAGACAAGATATAACAAAACAGGTGTTAGCTCAAAAAAAGATGAGAGAAAAAGAAAAACTTATAAAAGCCATATTTGATAACCAAGATAACATTGTTATATATGCTTCAAAAACAAAAGGTATGCTTCGTGTAAACAAAAAATTGTTTGAATACCTTGACTATAAAAACTTTGAAGATTTTAAAAACAATAACAAATGTATTTGTGATAAATTTATACAAGAAGATGGCTATGTAACAAAATCTGAAAATTGGATAGATGAAGTAGTAAAGAACCATCAAAAACAACATAAAGTAAAAATCAAAACAAAAGATGGACAAATAAGAACCTTTAACCTATCTATCAAACAAATAAACTCTGAATATATTATTAACCTATCTGACATAACAAATCTTGAAATAGCTTTACTAAAAGCATACTCATCTGAACAAGCTAAATCTCTGTTTTTGGCAAATATGAGTCACGAAATAAGAACTCCACTAAATGTTATACTCGGTTTTACAGAGATACTCTCAACAAAAAATTTAGATGAAGATACAAAAAAATATATAGATATTATCCACACAAATGGTCAAACACTTCTACATGTAGTAAATGATATTTTAGATTTTTCAAAAATAGAGAGTGGCAAAATCTCTATTTTTGAAACAAAAACAGAGATTTTAAAAGAGTTAAAAGTAACTCTATCTACCTTTGAATCTATCGCAAATAATAAAAAAATAGATTACTACCATTTTATAGACCCTAATATCCCAAAACTTGTAAAATGTGATATACAAAGGATAAAACAAGTTATGAACAACCTCATTAGCAATGCCATAAAATTTACACAAGATGGTGGAGAAGTTATGGTACAAGTCTCTTTAAAAAAGATACAAAACAACAAAGCTACAATATCTTTTATTGTTAAAGACAGTGGCATTGGGATAGCTCCTGAAAAACTTAAAAATATATTTCAACCTTTTTCACAAGCAGATAATTCCATTAGTAGAAAATTTGGTGGAACTGGTTTAGGACTTGCCATAAGTAGCCAATACATAGAAAAAATGGGTTCAAAACTACATGTAACAAGTATTGAAAACAAAGGTAGTGAATTTTACTTTGATTTAGAAGTTGAAATTTTAGAAAATGAACTAAACAAACAAGAAGCCATAACACAAAACAAAACAGTTAGTACAAACACATATAACGGTAAATTACTTTTAGCAGAAGATAATGAAACAAATCAAATGCTAATGAGCTTAATTTTTAAAGAAAAAAATATAGACTACACAATAGTTTCTAATGGTAAAGAAGCGATAGAAAAAGCACAAACAGAAAATTTTGACCTAATTTTAATGGATATAAATATGCCTGTTTTAGATGGCATAAGTGCTACAAAACAACTAAGAGCACAAAACTATAACAAACCCATAGTATCACTCTCTGCAAATGTTATACAAACAGATATAGACTCATTTAAAAAAGCTGGTATAGATGAAACATTATACAAACCAATAGTTCCAAAAGAGCTAGATAAAATTTTAAAAAAATATCTAAGTTTTGATTATATAGATACAAAAACATTGTGTAAAGAACTTTTTATACCAGAGGAGAAAACTATTTTAAAAATTCTCATAACTTTCTGTGAAACAGCAAGAGAGATGATTCAAAAACTAAAAATTCAAGATATGGATGAGTACCTTTTACACACCATAAAAGGTATATCTGCAAATCTAAGGTTTCATAACCTTTACGAAATAGTATCTAAATATGAAAAAGAGTTTCAAACATATACAAAAGAGCAACACCAAAAAAACAAACAAATAGTTATAAACCATTTAGAAAAACTTATTTTAGAAGTTGAAAAACTAACTGTTTAAAAAATAAACACTTTAAAAGGGGTTAAGTGTAAACAATAGACTATATTTTCAACAACAAAGAGTTGGAGTTATGGATGGAAATTTTACAAATGCCATCAAAAGAGAAAAACCGATAAACATAAAAAAACTTGTGCCAAATGTAGATGAAAATGCAAGAGCAGTTGTTTTTTCTGAACTTCTACCTTTCACACTACTCTACTCCAAATAAAAAAATAGTGAATAACACATTTTAAAAAGTTATTCACTATTCACATATCTAAGTTATTCACACTACTTTAACCGTAGTTTATGGAACTAAACGGTACTATTCACATATTAATTCTTAAATAAGGTTTTGGTGTGAATATAGGTCAAGAGGTTTTAAAGCTACTAAAAGAGGAACTAAAAGAGACTGAGTACAACAGATATATAAAACAATTAGTTTACGATGAAGAGGCATCTGCTAGTGATTTAGCAGTATATTATGCACCAAATGCCCTCATAGCAAACTGGATAAAAAGTAAATACACAGACAAAATAGCCCATCTGTTTGAGATAAAAACACAGATGAAAGTACATGTACAAATTGCTCTCAAAAACTCAAAACAAGAGATAAAAGCCTCACCTAAAAAAAATGTTGAAAATAAAAAACCATCACACTCACTTCTAAACCCTTCATACTCATTTGACAATTTTATGGTTGGTGGAAGCAACCAGTTTGCATATGCTGCGGTAAAGAGTGTGAGTGAAAATGCTGGTAAAGTTTACAATCCACTATTTATCTACGGTGGTGTTGGACTTGGTAAAACACACCTTATGCAAGCAGCTGGAAATGTTTTTCAAGATGAGGGCAAAATTGTTATCTACACAACTGTTGAGCAGTTTCTAAACGATTTTGTAAGACACCTAAAAAACAAAAATATGGACAGATTTCAAGAAAAATACAGAAAATGTGATGTCCTGCTCATAGATGACATACAATTTTTAAGCAACAAAGAATCACTTCAAGAGGAGTTTTTCCACACCTTTGAAGCTCTAAAAGGTAAAGGCAAACAGATAATCCTCACAGCAGATAAACACCCTAAAAAGATAGCAGGACTTGAAGAGAGGCTCCAAAGCCGTTTTGAATGGGGGCTTGTAGCAGATATCCAACCACCAGAACTTGAAACAAAAATCGCCATCATAGAAAAAAAATGTGAAATAAACAAAGTAAAACTAAGCAAAGATATCATCAACTACATAGCAACTGTCATCGACAGCAATGTTCGTGAGATAGAGGGGATACTTTCAAGACTACATGCCTACTCTCAACTCATACATGTAGATATTGATTTAGATTTTACAAAAAATATACTAAAAGATATAGTTGGAGAAAATAAAGCTTCACTTACACTAGATACCATAACAGAGAGTGTTGCAAAAGACCTCAACATAAAACCTAGTGAGATAAAATCAAAAGGTAGAAGTAAAAACATAGTTTATGCAAGAAGAATAGCAATCTACCTTTGTCGTGAACTAACTCAAAATACCATCACTCAACTAGCTCAATATTTTGGTATGAAAGACCATACAGCTATAAGTCATACACTCAAAAAAATCAACGAACTCATTGAAACAAATGAAGATTTTAAAGTAAAAATAGATGAGTTAAGCAACAAAATCAAATCACAATCAAATTAAAACTTTATAAAAATGATAAAAAAAGATATAATTATAAAAGTGAACAGATGTGAATAACTCAAAAAAAGTTCAACACATCATTTTAACCTTTGTAGTAAGGGGATAAAGTAGCTATTCACACAATCACATCAACTTACTACTAACTACTAAAAATTTATAAAATATATAGGGATTAAGTATGAAAATAACTGTATCAAAAAGCATTATAGAAAACATTCTTTCATCTGCAACACCTTTTTTAGAAAAAAAAGATACTTCACAAATCACATCTCACATCTATCTAGATGCAAAAAACAATTCACTCACAATAAAAGCAACAGACCATGAGATAGGTTTTGAAGTTACAACAACCCAAGTAAACATTCAAGAAGAAGGAACTATAACTGCAAATGGTAAAAAATTTCTAGATATAGTAAAAATTTTAAAAGATGAAGATATAAACTTAGAAACAATCAACAACAATCTTCAAATTACCCAAAATAGTTCAAACTTTAAACTACCGACATTTGCATACAACGAGTTTCCAAATTTCCCAACTTATGAAGGAAAACCAAAAATATCAATAGAATCTCACAAACTAATAGAATCTCTAAAAAAAATAACACCTGCCATAGATACAAACAATCCAAAATTTGAACTAAACGGTTCTTTACTAGACATCAAAAAAGATGCAATAAGTTTTGTAGCAACAGATACAAAAAGACTAGCTGTTATTAACATTCAAAATAGTTCTGAAAATGAACTATCTTTAATTATCCCTAGAAAAGCTATTATAGAAATTCAAAAACTATTTTTTGAAGATATAGAACTCTATTACGATGAAACTTACCTTCTCATACACTCACAACAATATACATTTTTCACAAAACTTACAAATGGAAAATATCCTGAATACAAAAGAATAATTCCAAAAGATATAAATTTTAAACTTCAACTACCAAAAAAAGAAATTATAGAAGCTATTAAACAGATAACAACTGTTTCTAACGAAATTAAAATCACTTTCGATTCTAAAAATATAATTTTTGAAGCTATAAGTGATGACAATACAGAAGCAAAAACACAAATCCAAAACCCAACTCCTATTTCTGAACAATTTTCAATAGCAGTAAATAGCAGATATATTTTAGATTTTTTAAACCAAATAAATTCACAAGAGTTTGAAATAGAA
>Ga0256837_1002727_pt1 | contig 10675 bp, 9 predicted proteins | sample 4562384metaG_FD_185976 | JGI IMG/M metagenome (GOLD analysis project Ga0256837, IMG submission 185976) | Hydrothermal vent microbial communities from Guaymas Basin, Mexico - 4561-384 | ecosystem: Environmental > Aquatic > Marine > Hydrothermal vents | place: Mexico: Guaymas Basin | collected... | reverse complement strand
AGAGAGCTGATGCAGAGTACTTTAACTCTTTGGTCGTTATCGATGCAGATGGAAGTGTGATGGATAACTACCGAAAAACTCACATCCCAGATGGCCCTGGCTATGAGGAGAAGTTCTACTTTAAGCCGGGCGATACCGGCTTTAAAGTCTATGCTACCAAGTTTGGAAAAATTGGGGTTGGCATCTGCTGGGATCAGTGGTTTTGTGAAACGGCACGTGCATTGACCCTAAAGGGTGCTGAGATTATCTTCTACCCGACAGCCATTGGAAGTGAGCCGGAGATTGGGCTTGATTCAAAAGAGCACTGGCAGCGGGTACAGATGGGGCATGCTGCGACAAACACCGTTCCTGTCGTAGTAGCAAACCGCTACGGCCGTGAGGTAGGAGAGAGTTGTGAGCTGACATTTTATGGCTCATCATTCATTACAGACTACACAGGGGCAAAAATTGCCGAAGCCTCACGCGATAAAGAAGAGATACTCTATGCTGAGTTTGACTTAGAAGAGAATGCAAAACAGCGTGAGTATTGGGGGTTGCTGCGTGACAGACGCCCTGAGTGTTATGAAGATTTGTGCAAGGACTCGAGTATCAATGCTTCAAGTTCGTCGAGCTTTGCGTGAGTGATGTTGGCAAACTGTGAACGGTTGAAGGTCTGTTGGCGTTTGGCAAGCTGTGCTGTGTGGGTTGTGATGAGGCCAAGCATCTCCTCTTTGTCTGTTTTTGCATCAAGATAGTCGAGTACTTCGACAATACCGATGGCCTTCATGGAGTTTGGTGCACGGGTGTACTTTTGTTCCAAGTAGCATACTTCATCTATAAGCCCCATATCATACATCTTCTGTGTTCTCTTAGCGATGCGCTCACGCAGTACCTCACGCTCTACATCGATATTATAGATAGGCAAATTTGTTATGATGGGCTTGGCAGGGTTAGTTGTAAACCATTCACTCGGAGTTATACCTGAAGCTTCGTAGATAAGAAGTGCCTTTTCGATGCGGTAGCGGTCATTTGCTTTTATCTTTTGCATATATGCAGGGTCTTTTTGAAGTAGCTCCTCATAAACCTGTGTGAGATTTTTTAGCTTCTTCTCAACTCGTTTTTGTGTCTCTTGTGTTATCTTAGGAAGTGGGGAGAGTCCATCGAGCAGGCTTTTAAGATAAAACGATGTTCCACCGACAATAATGAGATTTTTGCCATCTTCTTGACACTTTTGCACTACCTCTTTGTAGAGGCGAATGAAGATCTCAACGCTGAAGTGCTCATTGGGCCATATTTCATCGATACCGAAGTGTTTGACCTCACGCAGCTCCTCTTTGGAGGGTTTTGCAGAGACTATGTCTATCTCTTTGTAGATGCTAAGCGAATCGATACTTAGAATGTAGGCATCGACCTCTTTGGCTATCTTTATACCAAGGTCACTCTTGCCTGAGGCAGTCGGCCCGATGATGGCGAGTTGTTTTAGACTCATTTTTTCTCTTCGATAAGCTCGGCATCTTGAACATCATCAGCACTGTTTTTTGGCAGTGACTGATGCTCTTCTACTTTCATGTTACTTCCAAGGGCACTTAACAGGGCTATTTCCTGGTCTTTGTCAAGCTCACCTGTTGCTACTCTGTCGATGATCTTCTCAGCGATACGCATCTTTGTCATATTTTCTTGTTGGTGAAAATATTTATCTAGGTTGTCTTGGTATGCTCTGAGCTTATCTTGGTGGCGTTGTCTGAAATAGAGATAGATAAAATAGCTGGTAATTATTAGAACTACGAGTAAAATAAGTAGCAGATAGCGTTTTATCTCCATTGCATCTGCATGTTCTGTCTCACGGAGTTTGGCTTCAAAGGCAGCTTTTTGTTTTTGTTGTTCAAGCAGAAGTTGCTCTTTTTTTGCTTCGGCTTCAAGGCGGATTTTTTCAAGCATCTGCTCTTTTTGCATTTTTGCAAGGTTTGTCTGCGCTTCGATTTTTGCAAGTTCTGCACTCTTTTGTGCTTCTATCTTTTGGATCTGAACCTCTTTTGTCTGGGCGATTTTCTCTTCAAAAGCCTTTTTCTCAGCCGCCTTTTTAGCAGCTATTTCTTGAGGAGACTCTCCAAAAAGTGTGTTTAAATCACAGGCACTAAAAGTAAAAAGTGTTAAAAAAAGTATAAAAAATATGCGTATCATTCTAAAGTCCTTTGTTTTTGTTAGATGAATTTTACCTCAAAAAATATTTGCCTTTAATAAAGTTCTTAATCATATTTAAGTAAAATGTAATAAAAAAGAATTTTAATGAAGCAGTATAACTATATTTATCAAGATAGCAAAGATTTAGATAGATATATAGCACGAAACGGTATCGATACAGAAGCATCAGAGTTGCTGATACAGATGTTTACATCGCTGCGTGAGGCTGAAACTATTGAAAAAATAGCCAAAGAGGTACTGCAAAAGTTTCCTCATGCCACACTGGTTGGCAGCTCTACTGCCGGTGAGATTGTTGAGGGGAAGATGCTTGAAGAGAGTACCGTTTTAAGTATATCTCACTTTCAAAAGAGTAAAGTCCGCTCTTTTTATGCCATAGAGAGTGACTCTTTTGAACTCGGATTTCAACTTGGCAAAGAGATGTTTACGAAAGATACCAAGTGTGTAATCAGCTTTTTAGACGGACTCTTGCATAATGGGCAGGAGTACTTAAACGGTCTTTCTGCTTTAAACTACCACAAAGCCATCATTGCCGGAGGTGTGGCAGCGGATCTTTTGGAATTTAAAAAAACATTTACGATTTTTGGTACAAAAGTTTTCAGTGGTGGTGCTGTATGTGTTAGCATTGAGGGTGAGGATCTGCTTGCCTATGAAGAGTACAACCTTGGCTGGAAAGCGGTCGGTCCGACATTTACCATCACAAAGTCTGATGGTGCTCATGTTTATGAGATAAACAATCGTCCGGTAAAAGAAGTTTATGCAGAAGTCCTTGGTGATTTGGCAGTTGAGAATATGCCGGCTTCAACTATAGAGTTTCCTTTGATTCATCAAGAGGGTGAGCTACTGGTCGCACGCTCTATTTTAACGATGTATGAAGATGGCAGTATTCTTTATGGCGGTAACTTGGAAGAGGGTGAAGAGGTTCGCTTCGGTATAGGGAGCAGAACACTTGTTAACAAGTTTACGCTTCAAGAAAAACTACGCCATGAACAAGAAGAACTGCAAGCCTGTTTTATCTACTCATGTATCGCAAGAAAACAGTTCTTAGGAAAAGATTTAGAGAAGAGTTTTCGCCTTATTAATACTATTGCACCGTCAAGTGGATTTTTTACCTATGGTGAATTTTTTGTCAATAAAGAGCGTGTAAAACTACTCAATGTAACAACAACTATGCTCTTTTTGCAAGAGAGAGGTACACAAAAACAAAAAAGACGTCATGAGATGGCACTTGTTGACAAGTCTGCTTCCAAGACAGACAGTGCACTCTTTAATCTTATAGACTATGTAACAAAAGAGCTGCGTGAGCAAGAGCGGGAGTTTAGAGCTTCGAAATTTAAGCTTGATGAGTTTTTAAAGGCACTTGATTCAACGGTCATCATCTCACGTACAGATACAGAGGGGATTATCACCTATGTAAATGAACGTTTTGAAGAGATAAGCGGCTATACAAAAGAAGAACTCATTGGAAAACCACACAGTATCGTTAGAGACCCCTCTGTATCACCAAAGGTATTTCAAAAACTTTGGGATGAAATAAAGCAGGGTAACATATGGCATGGGGAGTTTGCAAATCGTGCCAAAGATGGACGTGCTTACTATGTTAAAAGTTCTATTATTCCTATTCATGATGAGCATAATAATATCATTGAGTATATGGCGATTCGTGAAGATGTTACATCTTTGGTAGAGAGTAGAAAAAAAGCAGAAGAGGCAGAGGCCGCTCAAGCAAAGTTCTTGGCAAATATGAGTCATGAGATACGAACCCCTATGAATGGCATTTTAGGATTTTCTGAGCTTTTGGCAAAGACAAAACTGGATGAAAAACAGCAAAAATATGTCAATGTCATTGCAAGTTCGACAAAACTTCTTTTAAATATTGTCAATGATATTTTGGACTCTTCTAAAATTGCAAATGAAAAAATAACTCTTGAAAAAACTTCAATCGACCTCTTAGAAGAGTTTGTAACAACGTTTGAACTTTTAGAGTCCATTGCAAAAGAGAAATCTTTAAGCTATACATTGGATATAGATGAAAATGTTTGGCCTTGTGTCTTAAGTGACTCACTGCGTCTGCGCCAGATAGTAACAAATCTTCTCTCAAATGCTATCAAGTTTACTCCTGCTGGAGGTATGGTCAAGCTCTCTGTTGAGCTTGTTGAGCGTAGAGATAACCATCAAAAGGTCTATTTTTGTGTTGAAGATACAGGCATTGGAATTGCACAGGAGAAAATGGAGACTATCTTTGAGCCGTTTTCTCAAGCAGACAGCTCTACTACACGGAAGTTTGGAGGAACAGGACTTGGACTTAGCATAAGCTCTGAGCTTTTAAAGGCATTTGGCTCAAAACTCAAGGTAAGTTCACAAGAAGGCAAGGGGAGTAAGTTTTATTTTACTGTAGATTTTGAACTGTGTGCTCAAGAGGATTTACCTCAAAATAAAAAGAGTGAGAAGAAGGTTTGTCAAAATGATGAAGATTGCGAGCGCTTTCATTTAGATGTTTTGGTTGTTGAAGATTATGATGTTAATCGTTTGCTCGTTGCATCTCTTTTTGAGAAGTACAAAAATATTCATTTAGAGTTTGCAGAGAATGGGAAAGAGGCTATCAATATCTTAAAAAAATCTTCATTTGATCTGATATTTATGGACATCAATATGCCTGTTATGAATGGTACTGAGGCAACATCAATCATTCGTAAAGAGATGAAGCTTCAGACACCTATAGTCGCATTGACGGCAAATGTGATAGAGGGTGATAAAGAAAAGTATCTTGAGTATGGAATGGATAATTATCTCTCCAAACCAATCGAAGTAGAGGCATTAGAGAGCATTTTATGTTACTACTCATCACAAAAAAAAGAGCATACGCAAGGTATTGACATAGAAGCACAGTATGCAAAAATCAAAGAGAAACTAGGACTCTCAAAAGAGACATCCAAGAAGCTTTTAAAGACTTTTTTAGATAGTCTTGAAGAGAATCTGCCACTCCTGCAAGAGGCAATCAAAGCACAAAACATAGAGCATATCTATGAGTTTGCGCATCGTATCAAAGGTGCTGCAGGTTCACTTTTTATAGATACGATATACGAAAAGATGCAACATATGGAGAAAGAAGCACAAAATAAAAAACTGCCTAATGGAGAAGAACTTGAAAGTATCAAAGAGTATATGAGTGCACTCAAAGATGCAATCATCAGAGTTTAAAGCATTATGCGGTAAAATAAGACAAAAAATAGTGACGGGGTAGAATGTGGAGCGTTTAATAAAAAAAGCAAAAGACTTTAATGAGCTTGTGATGTTTGAGCACTCCATATTCTCTTTGCCTTTTATATTTATTGCGATGGTTGTTGCCGCAGATGGTTGGTTTGGTTTTGAACTTCTTTTTTTGGGTATTTTGGCAGCTCTTAGTGCTAGAAACTTTGCAATGGGTGTCAATCGTTATGCAGACAGAGATATAGATGCAAAAAATCCTCGTACTGCAAACAGACCAAATGTTGACGGGCGTTTGGGTAAAAACACTATTTTACTCTTTATAGCTGCCAATGCTGTGGCTTTTATTGTGGTGGCTTATTTTATAAACTCTTTGGCATTTGCACTCTCTGTTCCTATTTTGATTCTTCTTGGAGCATACTCATACTTTAAACGTTTTTCATCTTTGGCACATATCTTTTTAGGGCTTACTCTGGGTCTGGCACCTATTGCCGGAGTTATCGCTGTTAGTGCTGCTATACCTCTTTGGGCAGTGCTGCTCTCTTTGGGTGTTATCTTCTGGGTTGCCGGCTTTGATCTGCTCTATTCACTTCAAGATATGGAGTTTGACAAAGAGGAGGGACTGCACTCCATTCCTTCGAAGTATGGTGCTGAGGCAACTCTTTTTATCTCTGCACTCTTTCATGCCTTGGCAGTTCTTTTTTGGCTGCTTTTTGTCTGGGCGGCACATTTGGGCTTTTTTGCTTATGTTGCAGCGATAGGAAGCGGTTTTGTTTTAGCTTATGAGCAGTATCTTGTACGTAAGGATTTCAAACAGATAGACCGTGCTTTTTTTACAGTTAACGGCTATCTGGGCATTGCATTTTTTGCATTAATTGTTTTAGATAGGATGGTAGTATGAGTGAGCCAAGACTTGTCCCCGCACCAATAAGCATAGAGTTCTCAGAAGCAGATCTTGATAAAGAAGCCTTTGAGCGAGAGTTTCAACAACTCAGTGAGAGTGATGATGATCCCATAAGCCAGTGGTTAAAACTTGCAAAAGCAAGAGGGGAGACAGCAGAGAGTGATCAGGTACTCTTAAAGCTGGTAGTTGAGCTTCACAGAAAGATAGATGCTCTTGAGGCTTATTTGAAAAATGAGACCCCAAAGAGAGTTTCACTGATGCACTCTGCTGAGATAGACTCTATAGGGTTTGAGCATTTTAAGCTTAAAGAACCTCTCCTTGAAGCGGGAAAACTTTACTATGGACGTATAGCAATGCCAGTGCACCCAAAACGGGATGTCGGCGTGTTTTTTAAAGCATTAGACTCGCAACTTGCTGAGATTGTCAAGATGCATGAGCGAGATGAAAAAGAGTGGGCTGCTTATATGACAGCGCGTGAGCGTATTTTGATTCGAGAACTTCGAGAGAAAAAAGAGAAACAGCAGTGACAATGGAAAATTTTAGCTTCAATATCGAGTACATTGTTATTGCCATGGCGGCGATTATTTTATATCTTTTATATTATGTATATTCAAAAGACTCTGACTACTCACGCAATATCCGTTCAGTCGCTTCAGTCGTTGAAGATTTAAACAGAGAACTTTTTTACTTGAAGCGGGAGTTAAAAGAGACAGAATCTTTGATAAAAAAGGCACCGCAGCGTATGAGTGACGATGAAATATACCAAGAGATAGAGCGTAGTGTTTATGATATGGTTCAGCCATTGGCACTCTCTATTAAACAATTACAGCATAATATTGAAAGTATAGAGAATGAAATAGAGTCTCGTATTTCACATTTAGAGAGTGGTGTAAAGCAGATCAGTATTCCTTCATCGATACACGGAAATGATGATGAGAAAATCATCTCTTTGTTTAAGCAGGGTGTCTCTATTGAGACTATTTCAAAAGAGCTGCATATCTCCAAACCAGAAGTTGAGTTTGTTCTTAAAATCAACAAAATCAAGTAGTTTGTTCCTATGAGTGCCGATAGAAAACTCTTTACGCTTGTTGTACTTCTTATTGGTATTGGTATTATTCTTTCTTATACACTTACTACATATACAACTATTTTGTTTGGTGTGAACTCTTTTCACTTTGTTGTTCGTCAGGCTCTTTTTGGTCTGATGGGCATTGTTATCATCTTTATTCTCTCTCAGTTAGACCCGGACAAGTGGCTCAAACCCATTGGATTTACACTCTTTTTTGTCTCTTTGTCTTTGATGATAGCTATGCCTTTTTTACCCGAGAGTCTGGTCTCTGAGGTTGGTGGTGCAAAACGCTGGATAAAAATAGCAGGCTTCTCACTAGCTCCTGTGGAGTTTTTTAAAGTTGGTTTTGTCTACTTTTTGGCATGGAGCTTCTCACGCAAGTTGGGACATCATAACGATATGGGTGTTGTCAATGAGTTTAAGCGTTTTTTGCCTTACGGGCTTGTCTTTGGAGCAGCGATGTTTATCATTGCCTTTTTACAAAAAGATTTGGGGCAGGTCGTTGTTTTGGGTGCGACACTGCTTTTTATGCTTATCTTCGCAGGAAGCAGTTTTCGCTTTTTCTTGGCGATTTTGAGTTTTATCGGTGGGGCGGTTGTTATTTTTATAGTCACAGCTGAGCATAGAATCTTACGTATAAAATCATGGTGGTCCATAGCACAAAACTCTATTTTAGAGCTTTTTCCTGAAAGTATTGCCGAGAAGTTAAGAGTCCCTGTTGAGGTAGAGCCTTACCAGATAGGAAACTCACTCAACGCCATTCATAATGGTGGTTTTTTTGGAACAGGCTTGGCCAATGGAACATTTAAGTTGGGGTTTTTATCTGAAGTCCATACCGACTTTGTCTTAGCCGGTCTTGCCGAAGAGTTTGGCTTTTTTGGTGTTGTTGTGGTTGTCTTTTTGTTTTTGTGGATGCTGCAGCGTATCTTTAAGATAGCAAACCGTGCAGAAGATATGAGTATCTATCTTTTTAGTATAGGAATTGGACTTGTGTTGGCGTTTTCCTTTTTGGTCAATGCTTATGGTATTAGTGGGCTTACCCCTATTAAGGGTATATCGGTACCGTTTCTCTCTTATGGAGGCTCCGTTATGCTTGGGTCTGCCTTTGGAGTGGGAATGGTGCTTATGGCAAGTAAAAAAGCAAAAATGGATGACAAATGAAACTATGTGTAACTGGTGGTGGAACAGGCGGGCATCTGATGATAGCCGAGGCTATTGTAGAAGCTGCAGTGGCTGATGGACATGAGTCTGTTTTTATCGGTTCAACAAAAGGCCAAGACAGAAAGTACTTTGAGGGAGACTCTGCTTTTTCTCATGTCTATTTTTTAGAAACAACAGGTGTTGTCAATCAAAAAGGATTAGGAAAACTAAAAGCGCTCTATAAGATATTTAAAGCATTTCTTCGCTCACGCAAGATTTTAAAAGAGCAAAAAGTAGATGCTGTCTATAGTGTGGGAGGCTTCTCTGCTGCACCTGCTTCTTTTGCAGCACTCTCTTTGGGCAAGCCGCTTTTTATTCATGAACAAAATGCAGTTACAGGCAGACTCAACGGACTTTTAAAGCCTTTTGCAAAGAGTTTTATATCGGCTTATGATGAAAACTCACCGATAAAGGGTTACCCTGTAAAAGAGATTTTTTATAAAACAGCGCACCTGCGTGAGGCATTACAAACTATTATTTTTTTAGGTGGAAGTCATGGGGCAAAGGCCATTAATGATTTGGCTTTAAGTGTTGCCTGGAAGCTGAAAAAAAGAGGTATAAAAATAATTCATCAAGCCGGTGAGGCAGATTTTGAGCGTGTCAAGGCAGAATATGAAAAGCTTGGAGTTGAAGTCGAACTCTATGCCTTTACAAAAGAGTTGCCTGTACTTATAAATCAGGCAGATATGGCAGTCTCACGCAGCGGTGCATCAACCCTTTGGGAGCTGACAACAAACGGCTGTCCTGCTTTTTATGTTCCTTATCCATACGCAGCAGGAGATCATCAGTACTATAATGCAAAGTTTATAGTTGATAATGAGATGGGATGGTGCGTGCGTGAGGGCAATGAGCTAAAATCAAAACTTCTTGCTGCCATAAAAGAGCCACAGCTTGAGAAAAAGAGTCAAAAACTACTCGAATATGCAAAAAAAGATGTGGCACTGCAGATGATAAAAGATGTAGAGGAAAAAGTTTTATAGTTTGGTATAATAGCTGATAGAAAAGGTGAGAAATATGAATCAAAAAGTTTTATCTACTATTAAATCTTTAAAAGAGAAACTGCAAGCAGAGGGTTTTATTATAGATGGTATTTTTGGCTCATATGCAAGAGGTGAAGCAAATGCCGAGAGTGATATAGATATTTTATATCATTTGGATGAGAGTTTTTATAAAAAACATAGTGGTTTTATCGGTTTTAAAAGACTTGATGCAATTACAAAACGCCATGGCGGTATAGTAAAAGCTTTAGAAGATTTTGAAGGGCAGATGGCACTTTTGATGGGACTTTCACAAATTGGAGAGACACTCAAAAAATTTGATGATAAAACAGTCCAAAAGTATAATCTAGAAGCAGATAGAGATGGTGCATACTATACAAGAAACTACATTGTTCATGACTATGAGGGTGTGGATCTAGGTTTTATAGAAAATATTTTGTGTGTCTATCTTCCTGAGTTAAAAGAAAAACTATTGAACATTACTTTTGAGGACTAAAGCTAATGTATAGTCCAAAAGAAAGGTATAAAAAAGTATGATTCATGATCTCGCACAACAGTTAGTTGACCTTATTTTTGACTGGGGTTACCTTGGCATCTTTATCATGATGGCGATTGAGTCTAGTTTTATCCCGTTTCCTTCTGAGATTGTGCTTGTTCCTGCAGGATATTTGGCGAGTAAGGGTGAGATGGATATCACCTACATTATGATGAGTGCAGTAAGTGGGAGTCTGGTTGGGGCGTTTGTAAACTACTACTTGGCGTTTACGCTAGGACGCAAGTTTTTACTTCGTTATGGAAAATACTTTTTTATCTCACATGAGGCTTTAGAGAAGATGGAGAGCTATTTTAAAAAGCATGGGCATATCTCTACTTTTAGTGGCAGACTTATTCCGGGTATCCGCCAGCTTATCTCCATTCCTGCCGGACTTGCAAAGATGAACCTTTTGGAGTTTACTCTTTTTACGACGCTTGGTGCGGGTATCTGGGCTTTGATATTGACACTTCTGGGTTATTATATTGGTGAAAATCAAGAGCTTATAAAAGAGTACTTAAAAGAGATAACTATAGCAGTTGTTGCAGTTTTACTTATTATTGGGGTGATATACTTTCGTTATCAAA
>Ga0256837_1002726_pt1 | contig 10678 bp, 10 predicted proteins | sample 4562384metaG_FD_185976 | JGI IMG/M metagenome (GOLD analysis project Ga0256837, IMG submission 185976) | Hydrothermal vent microbial communities from Guaymas Basin, Mexico - 4561-384 | ecosystem: Environmental > Aquatic > Marine > Hydrothermal vents | place: Mexico: Guaymas Basin | collected... | reverse complement strand
TGTAAGTAAGAAAGGGTGTGAAGTTAATGTAAAACTTGAAAATGAGAAAGATATTTTTTCTGAAACTTTAAGTAGAGCAATAGTTGAAATTACACCTCAAAACAAAGAAAGTTTTGAAGCAAAAGCAAAAGAGATTGGAATTTATGTTGAAGAGATTGGAAAAATTGGTGGAGAAAATATTAAAATAAATGATGTAGTTTGTCCATTAGAAACAGCAAAAAATATTTATTTTAACCAATTTAAAAATATTATGAAATCAGATGTAGAAGGGTTAGTTTAAAATCAATGGAATTAACATTGGGAGAAGCAATTGTATATAGTAGTCTAATATTGGGTAGTATAATAGCTTGGTATCAAATAAAAATAAATAAAGTTTTAGAACATAAAGGATAAAAATGAGAGCATTATTAAGTGTAAGTGATAAAACAGGAATTGTAGAGTTTGCAAAAAGTTTAGAGAGTTTAGGTTGGGAAATTATCTCAACAGGTGGGACTTATAAAAAGTTAAAAGAAAATAATATTAAAGTTATTGAAGTTAATGAAGTTACTAAATTTCCAGAGTGTTTTGAGGGGAGAGTAAAAACTCTTAATCCTTACATTCACGGAGGGATTTTACACAAAAGAGATGAACATAAAGAGGAAGCTGAGAAACTTGGAGTAGAAGGGATTGATTTAGTTTGTGTAAATTTATATCCTTTTAAAGAAACTATCGAAAGAACAGAAGATTTTGATGAAATTATCGAAAATATTGATATCGGTGGTCCAACAATGGTTAGAAGTGCTGCGAAGAATTTTAATGATGTTTTAATAGTAACTGATGTAAATGATTATAACAAAGTTATAGAGGTTCTTAAAAACAATCAAAATACGATTGAATTTAGAAGAGATTTAATGATTAAAGCTTTTGAACATACTGCAAGTTATGATAGTATGATAGCAAATTATATGAATAAAAGATTTAATGATGGATTTGGCGAGTATCAATTTATTACAGGTAAAAAAGTAATGAATACAAGATATGGAGAAAATCCTCATCAAAAAGGTGCCTTATATCAGTTTGGAACTTTTTTTGATAATCTTAAAACTATCAAAGGGGAAGCAAGTTTCAATAATTTAACTGATATGAATGGAGCAATAAAAGTAGCAGTAGCACTTGGAAAAGGTGCGGTATCAATAATCAAACATGCAAACCCTTGTGGAGCAGCTTTAAAAGATACTTTATTTGAAAGTTATACAGAGGCACTTAAATGCGACCCTATTAGTGCTTATGGTGGAGTTGTGGCAATTAACGGAGTTTTAGATGAAGAGTTAGCAAAAAAAATAAATGAAATTTTTGTAGAAGTAATTGTCGCAGGAAGAATTACAGATGAAGCAGTGAAAGTTTTTGAAAAGAAAAAAAGAATTAAACTTTTTGAACTTGGAAGTGATGAACTTTATGTTTCAAATGATGATATTGATTTTAAACATATTGAGGGTGGATTTGTATATCAAGATGCTGATAAAGTGGCAAATGATGAGATTAAAAATGCAAAATGTGTGACAAAAACAGAAATGAAAGATTTTAAAGACCTTGAAATGGCTTGGAAAATAGCAGCTTTAACAAAATCAAATTGTGTAGTTTATGTAAAAGATGGAGCAATGGTTGCTATCGGTATGGGTATGACAAGTAGAGTTGATGCAGCTCAGTGTGCTTTAAAAAAAGCAAAAGAGATGAATTTAAGTGTAGAAGGCTCAGCTCTTGCGAGTGAAGCTTTTTTCCCATTTAGAGATTCAGTTGATGCTGCCGCAAAAGCAGGAGTTAAATATATTGCTCAACCAGGTGGAAGTATTAGAGATGATGAGGTTATAAAAGCAGCAGATGAAAATGATATAGCGATGTATTTTACAGGAATTAGACATTTTTATCACTAAAAATTTCCCTTTTTAGGGATTATAAGGAAAAATAAATGAATATTAATATTAAAGAATTATTTCCAATTATACATATTGATATAGGCTCAAATAAAGCTATTTTAAATGATAAAGCAAAAGATTTATTTAATGATAAAAGAGAAATAGAAGAAATTATAAAAAAAATAGATTTAGATAAAAAAGTTGATTTTTGTTATGTAGGAAACAAAGTATATGTAGTAAATATAATCTCGGGTATTAAAAATATATATCTTTTATTTTCAGAAGTTGAAGGTGATAAGATAGCAATGAATACTTTTCATACTGACAAAGGGATGAGAATAGAACTTTATCAAAAAGATGTATTAAGAGAATTTTTAGAAAAATTTTTAGCTTTAAAAAGAAGATATGGTGGATTTAATATAAAATTTTTATATTTAAAGATGGATTTTACATTGAATTTATCAGCAGATTTAAAAAGAGAATATTTACATAAAATTTTAAGATATATGTTGGGTGTTACAAGAAGTAGTGATGTGGTTGGACAAATTACTGAAAATAGTTTTGGTATAATTCTTACAAATGCCACAAGTGAAGGGGCGAATGTTGTAGCTAATAAAATTTTGAAATTTATTGCTGAGTTAAATACTGAACATGAAAAAAGACTAATTGAAGTATATGGTTCATTAGCTCATGAGGTATTTATTTTAAAAAATACTGATTTTAATGAATTCGTACTTAAATTAGAGGAAAATTCTGAATTTATTACAGTAGGAATTAAATTAAAAGAGTTATTAAAGTAAGGGAATGAATGGATAATTATATAAAAAAAGAGGGCTTTAAATTTTCCTTTAACCCTTTGGTTTGCGAAGAGTGTGGTGGGAAATGTTGTGTAGGAGAGAGTGGATATATTTGGACAAATCCTCTTGAAATAGAAAAAATAGCAAATTTTTTAAAAATGTCACAAAAAGAGTTTAAAGATAATTTTTTAATTAAAGTAGGATATAAATTTTCAATAAAAGAAAAACCATTTGAAGATGGATATGCTTGTATATTTTTTGATACACAGAATAAAAATTGTTCAATTTATGATGTTAGGCCGCATCAATGTAGGACATTTCCATTTTGGGATTTTTTTAAAAATAATATAAATGAGGTAAAAAAAGAATGCCCTGGTATAGTGGATTAGTAATAATTTTATTGTTTTTAAGTGGATGTGTCCAACAACCACAAATAGGAAAAAAGTCTTTTGAGAATGAAGATGAATTGATAGTAAAAGGGCTTTTATATGAGGAAAAAAATATATCAAAAGCTATCAATACTTTTGATGACTTATATAAAAAAACAGATAAAAGTATATATTTAAAAGAGTTAATAAAATTAAATTTTGCTAAAAAAGAATATAATAAAACTATTTCATTAGTGGATAAATTTAATAAGAAATATCCAAATGATGATGGAAATGTTATTAAATATAAAATACATAGTTATATAAATTTTAATAATTTGAATAAAGCTTTAAATATAGCAAAGAGTTCATTAAAACAAAAAAGAAATTTAGAAAATTATAAAATAGTTGCTTATATTTATATACAAAAAAAAGATTATAAAAATGCTATTAAATATCTAAAAAGTGCTTATTCTGTATCTCATAATCCTGATGTTTTAGCTCAAATGGGAGATTTGTTTTTTAAATATTTAAAAGAGCCAAATGAAGCAATATCTTATTATCAAACACATATTAGATTGTATGGATGTGATGAAACTATATGTAATAGATTGGCAAATATTTATCGTTTTTTATATGATTATGATAATTTGATTGAAATTTATAAAAAATTATTTAATACAACTTCAAATATAAAGTATGCCACAAAAATAGTATATTTATATTTAGAATTAGATAAGTATAATGAAGTACTTAAATTTATTAAAAAAAATAAATTAGAAGATAATTTAACTTATTTAGTATATCAAAATAGATTTAACAAAAAACATAGTTATAAAGATGCTTATAAATTATATAAATATACAAAAAATTATAAATATTTTTTTTGGTATAGTGTATATAAATTTGAAAATTCAAAAAAGGGATTAGTTGATTTAAAAAATGTAATTTCTAATTTAGAATTTTTATTACAAAAAGTAAGAAAGCCTATTTATTTAAATTATTTAGGATATATTTTAATAGATTATGATGTTAATCCCAAAAAAGGGATTAAACTTGTAAAAGAAGCTTTAAAATATAATCCAGATTCACCAGAATTTTTAGATTCTCTTGCTTGGGGATATTATAAATTAAAAGAGTGTAAAAAAGGTTATGATATTATTTCAAAAATAAATCTTGATGATAAAGATATAAATAAACACAAAAAATTGATTAGGAGATGTTATGATTCTACAAAAAATAATAAAAAAAACAGAAGAAAATCTAAAAAAAGATAAAACAATAGATGAACTTTTAAATATAGATAGAAAAATTAAAGATGTAAAAAAATTTTTAAAATCTACAAAAGAAAATCCTTATAGAATAATTGCAGAAGTTAAAAAGGCAAGTCCTAGTAAAGGTGTGATAAGAGAAGATTTTGACCCTATCGCTATCGCAAAAGATTATAATGAAGTAGCAGATGCTATGAGTGTATTAACTGAACCTTTTTTCTTTCAAGGGAATTTAGATTATTTAAGAGAAATTTCAAAATTTGCAAAAATACCACTTTTAAGAAAAGATTTTATCATTGATATTTATCAAATTGCTGAGGCTTATAATGCTGGGGCTGATTTTATTCTTTTAATAGCAAAAGCTTTATCACAAGAAAAATTAAAAGAGTTATATAATTTTGCGAAAGATATAGGGTTAGAGGTTCTTTTTGAAATTCACGATAAAGAGGATTTAGAAAAAGCTCTTTTTGTAGAGGCTGAGATTATAGGATTTAATCATAGAGATTTAAAGACTTTTAAAATGAATATGGAGTTAAGTAAAGAACTTATGCCATTAATACCAGATAATTCAATAAAAGTGGCAGAAAGTGGTATAAATGATTTTGATATGGTACAAAAACTTCATAGTTATGGGGTAGATTCTTTTTTGGTAGGGGAACATTTTATGCGACAAAATGATATTAAAAAGGGTGTAATGGAATTAAAGGGAAGATAATGAAATATATATTTTTAATCATATTTTTATTTTTTATAGGGTGTAGTACTCATCCTATGGATTCAAAAATAGAGATGACTCCACCAAAATATGTAGAAGAAATGTCAAGTAAAGAGATAGAAGAAACTCACAATTTAGGCTCTCTTTTTAACAATGGGGATAATCTTTTTTCTGATAAAAAAGCAATGAAAGTAAATGATGTGGTTACTGTTTTGATTACAGAAGAGGTAAAATCAAGTAGTACTGGTAAAAAACAAACTAGTGAATCTACAACTACTCCTATGGGTGGGATAAATATGCTTACAAGTGGAATAAATCATTTAAGTGGAATGGCTGGAATGAAGACGGGATTAAATAGTCTAACAAATAATACAACAGTAAGAAATTATCAAGGACAAGGAAGTAATACTAGAGAAGATAAATTTACGGCAACTGTAACAGCGAGAATTATAAAGGTATTAAAGAATGGGAATTATTTTATAGCAGGTAGTAGAGAAGTTTTCATAAATGGAGAGAAAAATATTATAAGAGTAGCAGGGGTAATAAGAGCGAGTGATATTGATTCTACAAATACTATCGATTCAAAATATATTTCAGATGCTAAAATCGAGTATAAAACAGAAGGTGAGATAGAAAAAACAACTAATAAAAATTGGTTTTCTAAATTTTTAGATACAATTTCCCCTTTTTAAACTTGTTTAATTTTAAGTAAAATATTTGCACTATTTTCTAAAATAGATGCTTTTTTTGCTAACTCTTTTAAATCTCTATCATAGATATAAGCTCCATATCCTTTTATAATAAAAATATTTTCATTTTTTAATTTTGGATAAATTATTGATTCTAATTGGTCTGTAAAATTTTCATAATCATCTATTTCATAAATCTCTTTTTTACCTATAACACTATCTCCATAATAATCAAGAGGTTTAAATTGATGATGATATAGGCTATAAGTTACTAAATTTATAGGGAAAATATGAGCTATACATTTAGCTGTGGATACTTTTTGATAAATATATGAATGAATTTTAGCATCTAAACTTGCTTCTTTCCAAGATAAATCTTCTTTATAATGGATTTCAGTAAAAATATCATTTTCCGTAAATATAACATCTTTTTTATTTATTATAAATCTATCATTTTCTGTCCTAACTGAAAACGATGTTTGATAAGTATGAAATAATCCTTTTTTAAATAAGGTATCTAAGACGATTTCATAATCTTTTTTAATTTTTTCTTTCATTTATCATTCCTTTGTCATTTTAAAATGATATAATTCTACCAAAAAAAGGAAATTATGACTATACCACATATACCTGTTTTATTAGATGAAACAGTAGGATTATTTAAAGATATAAAAGATGGATATTTTGTTGATTGTACTTGTGGCTTTGGTGGGCATAGTGAAACTATATTAAAAACTTATCCCAATATAAAAGTTATAGCAATAGACCAAGATATAGAAGCTTTAAATTTTGCAAAAAAGAGATTAGAAACATTTTCTAATAGAGTGGAATTTATCCATTCAAGAGCGAGTGAAGTTTTAAAAACTTTGGATAATTTACCTATATCGGGAATTTTAGCAGATATAGGAGTAAGTAGTTACCAATTAGATGAAAGAAAAAGAGGCTTTAATTTTGAAGGTGAAGTTCTTGATATGAGAATGAATCAAGACCAAGAATTTAATGCAAAAGATATAGTAAATAATTATAGTATCAATGAGTTAGAAAGAATTTTTAAAGAGTATGGAGAAGAGAGATATTATAAAAAAATCGCTCAAAAAATCGTCGATAGAAGAAAAGAGAAAAAATTTACCTCATCAAAAGAATTAGCTGAGTTTATTGAAAGTTTTATTCCAAGAAAAAAAATTCATCCTGCTACACAAATTTTTCAAGCTATTAGGATAGAAGTAAATCAAGAACTAAAAGAACTTGAAGCAATTTTAGAAAATTCATTAAAGATAGCGAAAAGTTCGACGATATTGTCTATAATAACATTTCATTCATTAGAAGATAGAATTGTAAAACAAACTTTTAAGGAGTGGAGTAAAGAATGTATATGTCCAAGTGATGCATTTAGATGTGAATGTGGTAAAAATAATGCAAAAGGAAAATTGTTAAATAAAAAACCACTAACAGCGAGTAAAGAAGAACTTTTAGCTAATCCAAGGAGTAGGAGTGCTAAAATAAGAGGATTTGTTTTTAGATAAGGATGTCATTATGAAAACAATGGAGAGAGAACTTCTTTTACAAGGAGTAGATGAATTTTTTATAGCCAAAGATGAAAGTGTTACTTTATCTTTGGTTATTACGATAGTGGGTGTAATTATATTTATATTATTTTTATTTGTTCCGAAAATATATTTTTCAAATAATATTTATAGTAATTCAGTACAGATACAACAATTAAAAAAGGAATATTTGTCTTTAATGGATGAAAATAAAATTTTAAAAAATAAAATAGCAATTTTGAAATATAAAAATGGGGTCACTCATTGAAATATTTTATTAAAAATTCTGTTTTAACCCATACAATTTTTTTCTTATTGATAGTAGTGTCTATTTTATCATATAATAGAGTTTCAAAAGAGTTATTCCCCCCTTCAACACTTGATAAAATAGCAATTACAGGTGGATATGCAGGGGCGAGTAGTGATACATTAAATAAAATAGCAGTAGAACCTATTGAAGATGGGATAAAAAATTATGCAGAAGTTGTGAAAGTAGAATCTACCATTCGTAATGGTAGTTTTTCGATAGTGGCTGATATTAAGCCAAATAGTGATATGAATACACTTTTAAGTGATTTTAAAAGTGAAGTAAGCAATATTCGTTCAAATCTTCCAAGTGATATGACAGAGCCATCTGTTACAATAATCAAAAAAGCTTTTCCTCTTATTACAGTTACAGTATCAGGAGATATAGATAAATTTCAATTATTAGATATAGCAGATAAATTAAAACAAAAACTACTTATTTTAAAAGATTTATCAAAAATTCAAATTGATGGAGATGGAGATAAAGAATTAAAGATAGATTTAAAAACAGATAAAATAGAAGCCTTAGGAATTGATAAAAATTTAGTAATAAATAGTATTTCATCTATTTCAAGTATTATGCCAATAGGGAAAATAGAAGATAATACTCAATTTTATATTTCTATGAAAAATATAAACGATATTGATAATATTAAAAATATGGATATAAAAGTAGGTTCAAAAATAATAAAATTAAAAGATATAGCAGATATAAAATATGCACTTCAAACTCCTTCAACATTGGGTAAATTTAATGGAGTTAGAGATGTTTCTTTAACTATAAAAAAAGGGGAAAGTGGTGATGCTATAATTTTAACTAAAAAAATTAGAGAAATGACAAAAAAATTTGCTAAAAATTATCCAAATTTAAAATTTGGTTTTAGTATGGATACTTCTGTATGGGTGAAAAATAGACTTAATACTGTGGTTTCGAATATACTTTTTGGACTTATTTTAGTGTTTTTTGCAATGTGGATTTTTATAAATAAAAGAATATCTTTTGTTGTAACAATAGGGATTCCTACATCATTTGCCATCTCTTTAATATTTTTAGATTATTTAGATTTTAGTTTAAATCTTCTTTCAATGCTTGGGGCTTTGATAGCATTAGGAATGATAGTTGATGAGGCGATAGTGGTAGCTGAAAATATTCAAAGACATTTAGAGATGGGAAAAGATAAAACAACAGCTGCTATTGATGGGACAAAAGAGGTATTTTGGCCTGTTGTAGCAAGTGCAATGACTACTATTTTTGCTTTTTTACCTTTGCTTATGATACAAGGTGAGATAGGGGTGTTTTTAAAAATCATTCCTCTAATGATAACTATTTTAATCCTTTCAAGTTTATTAGAAGCCTTTATATTTTTACCACTACATGCGAAAGAGACTTTAAGTTTAAGTGATGATGCAAAAGATGATATTTGGGAAAAAATCAATAATTTTTATAAAAATATTTTAAGTATATTTTTTAAATTTAAATGGATTAGTATTTTGTTTTTTTTAGGAGTTATTCCTTTTTTAATAGTGATGGGATTTAAACATTCAAAATTTCAACTTTTTCCAGATTTTGATACTACTCAAATATATGTAAAAGGGAGTGTGGATACAAACAATACAATTTATGATACATATAAAGTAATTATTCCTATTGAAAATGTTTTAAAAAATAGATTAAATGGAGATAATATTAAAAGTTTTACTACTATTGTAGGAATGAAATTAAATGGTAAAAGTAATATTGATAGTGCTGAGAATAATTTTCATATTTTTGTAGATTTATATGATAAAAAACCAACAGACTTTTATAATAAATATATAGCACCTTTGTTAATTCCAGTATCAGCGAATCCTGATGATGTGAGAAGAGAAAAATTAGCAAAAGATGTAGTAAAAGAGTTAAAAGAAGAATACAAAAAAGCAGGGATAAATATTCCAGATTTAAGTATAGAGATACCAAAAACAGGAATGGTAAAAAGCGATATTGTAATTTTACTTACTCAATCAAATCAAAAACAATTAATTGAGAATTTAGCAAAAATAGAATCTGCCTTAAAAGAGATAAAAGGGGTTCATTCTATCTATGATGATGCTCAATTAGGTGCGAAATTATTGAAATTAAAATTAACACCTTATGCTAAACATTTAGGATTTACTCAAACTTATATTGTTTCTAGTTTAAGGGGATTTTTTAGTGAAGGAGAATTTGGTAAAAGTATTGATGATAAAGTTATCAAAATTAAATTAAAAGATATAAATAAAGATAATTTTGAATTTTTACAAAATTTTAGAGTAACTATTCCAAATAGTAATCAAGAAATTTTATTATCAAAAATTTGTGATTTTGTAATAGAAGATAATTTTAAAAAACTTAATAAATATGATGGAGTTTTGGCAAAAAGTGTATATGCTAATTTAGATAAAAAAGTGATAACTACATTAGAAGTTTATAAAAAATTAAATCCACTTTTAGAATCATTAAAAAAAGAAGGGGTAAAAATTACAATAGGTGGAGCAAAAAAAGTTGGTAAAGATTTTATGAATGATATTAAATATGCTGGTATTTTAGCAATTATTTTAATATTTATTACATTAGTGGCTATGTTTAATTCAGTATTATTACCTTTTGTGGTTATTTCTGTAATTCCATTATCTTTATTAGGTGTAATTATTGGTAATTTCATAATGGGTATGAATTTTACAATGATAGGAATGATTGGGGTTGTAGGACTTGCTGGAATTGTAGTAAATGATGGGATTATTATGATAGAGTTTTTAAAAGAAGCTAAAACTATAAAAGAACTTAAAGAAAAAGCAAGTTTGAGAGTTAGACCTATTTTACTTACTTCAATTACTACTATTTTAGGACTTGCTACACTAATATTTTATCCATTTGGACAATCTGTAATTTTACAACCATTAGCTATTGTGATAGGTTTTGGGTTAGCATTTTCAACTTTACTTAATTTATTTTATTTACCACTGTTTTTTGCTATCATTAAAAGAATAAAGAAATAAACATTAGAAAGTAGAAAAACTCAATAATATGAATTTTTAATTATTTTGATATAATATATTCTAAAATAACTCAAACTGCTA
>Ga0256837_1002725_pt1 | contig 10681 bp, 11 predicted proteins | sample 4562384metaG_FD_185976 | JGI IMG/M metagenome (GOLD analysis project Ga0256837, IMG submission 185976) | Hydrothermal vent microbial communities from Guaymas Basin, Mexico - 4561-384 | ecosystem: Environmental > Aquatic > Marine > Hydrothermal vents | place: Mexico: Guaymas Basin | collected... | reverse complement strand
TTTTTATATGCAGGTATAGAGCTTGAGTTTAGTGGCGAAGGTGTTGATGAGATAGCTACTGTAAAAGCATGTACAAACCCTGAGTATCAAGTAGCACTCGGAAGTGTAGTGGTATCAGTAGATCCTAAGTACTTTAGACCTACAGAGGTTGACCTACTTTTAGGTGACCCTACAAAAGCAGAACAAAAACTAGGCTGGAGAAGAGAGTACCAACTCAAAGAGCTTGTAGATGATATGATGCAGAGTGACCTGAAGCTAATGACAAAAGATGTTTACCTCAAAGATGGTGGGTATAAGACTATGAGTTATTTTGAGTAAAATAATATGAAAAAAACAAGTAAAATATACATAGCAGGACATCGTGGTCTTGTTGGTTCAGCCATAGTTAAAAACCTAGAGTCAAAAGCTTATACAAACTTAGTCTATAGAACTCATAAAGAGTTAGATTTACTTGACTCTAACGCAGTAGCAGAGTTTTTTGAGAGTGAAAAACCTGAGTATGTCATACTTGCTGCTGCTAAGGTTGGTGGTATAGTAGCTAACAACACTTACAGAGCAGATTTTATCTATGAGAATCTTCAGATTCAGAACAATGTAATTCACCAATCTTATTTACATGGTGTTACAAAGTTACTTTTCTTAGGAAGTACTTGCATCTACCCAAAAAATGCTCCTCAGCCTATGCCTGAGGATTGTCTGCTTACAGATACACTTGAGTACACAAATGAGCCTTATGCCATAGCAAAGATAGCAGGTATAAAGATGTGTGAGTCTTACAACATACAGTATGGAACTAACTTCATAAGTGTTATGCCAACAAACCTTTATGGACCAAACGATAACTTTGACCTAGAGAAGTCTCATGTACTTCCTGCACTTTTAAGAAAGATGCATGAAGCAAAACTCAACAACACTCCAAAAGTAGAGATATGGGGAAGTGGAAAACCTAGACGTGAGTTTCTCTACTCTGAAGATATGGCTGATGCTTGTGTCTTTATACTAGAGAGTAGAGATTTTAAAGATACTTATAGTCAAGATGAGAAAGAGATAAGAAACACTCATATCAACATAGGTACAGGTGTAGATATCAGTATAAAAGAGTTAGCTCTAACTATAAAAAAGATAGTAGGCTACAAGGGTGAACTCTACTTCAATGACACTAAACCAGATGGAACTATGATAAAACTAACCAACCCATCAAAACTACATGCTCTTGGGTGGAAACATACAGTGGAGCTTGAAGAGGGAATAGAAAAAGTTTATAAATGGTACTTGGAGTATAACAATGACTAATATCATCCTATGTGGTGGAAGATGACTTTAAGAGAAGTTAGCTATTTTATGTTAAAATACAACAGATTAATAAAATGGAGAAAATTATACGATGAAATTCGCTGATCCAAAAAATGACCTAGCCTTTAAAAAGATATTTGGCAATGAAAATCATAAAAATATACTTATCTCTTTTTTAAATGCAGTTCTTGATTTTAAAGATGAAAAAGTGATTGTAGAAGTCTCTTTGGCAAACCCTTATCAAGTACCTCGTATACCAGATCTTAAAGAGACTATCTTAGATATAAAAGCAACCAATAGAAGTGGTGAAAACTTTATAGTTGAGATGCAGAAAAAAGATTTAGGTGATTTTACAAAAAGAAGTCTCTACTACACTTCTAAGGCTTATGTAGAACAGCTTCCATCGGGAAAAGATTATACAGTTTTAAACAAAGTATACTTCATAGGCATACTCAACTTCAATATCTTTGAAAATGAAAGATATATCTCAAGACATCTCATCATAAACCAAGAGACACAGAAACAAGATTTAAGTGACTTCGAGTTTACATTTATAGAACTTCCTAAATTTACTACAGAGTTAGAAAATCTTCAAACTATTTTAGATAAATGGGTTTACTTCATAAAAAATGCAAGTGATCTTAGCATGATTCCCAATCAATATGAAAATATAGAAGAGTTCCAAACAGCCTTCGATATAGCTACACAAACATCATGGGGTAAAAAAGAGCTTGAAGTGTATGACTATATTACTCTTAAAGAGTTTGATGAACTCAATGCTCTAAGAACTGCTGAGAGAAAAGGGATTGAAAAAGGTATACAAAAAGGAATAGAGAAAGGAATAGAAAAAGGTATAGAGAAAGGTATAGAAAAAGGAATTGAGAAAGGAATTTACCAAGAAAAAATCAATATAGCCCTAAATGCAATAGAAAATAATCTTGATGATAGAACCATAGCTCTTTTAACAGGATTGAGTATAAAAGAGATATCGGAACTTAGATAACAGAGGATTTTTTACGCTCTCGATTTAAATTTTGAGAAAAATCATCTATAAAGCTAGATTTAGCTAAAATATTATAAATATAAGGCAAGGAGATTCTTATACAATTTTATATTGAACTATTGACGATTTCATTTGTATCATACATGTTTGTGAAGATTATCATAAAGTATTCTCATTTTCTCGATTTGTATGATGTTCCAAATGAGCGTTCTCATCACTGTAGTGTAACACCGAGTGGTGCAGGGATAGGTTTTATTTTGGCTTTTTTTATAGCTGTTATTGGATTTGAATTTTCTATATTTTTAGAATTTTGGTATATATTTTTAGCTATTTTTACTGTTTTTGCAGTAGGTGTTTATGATGATAGAAATGATGTTTCTGCTAGGTTGAAATTTCTTGTTATATTTTTCGCTGTATTTATTTTATGGCTTAATGGTCTCTCTATAAATACTTTAGGGATTTGGTATGGTTATAACATAACACTTTTTCCTCTCGTAGCACTTCTTTTAAGTATGTTCGCTATCTCTGGGTTTACAAATGCACTCAACCTTATAGATGGAATAGATGGTTTATCTAGTTCTGTCTCTCTTGTGATTTTACTCTTTTTTACTTTTATAGGGTTTGAGTATCATGATACTCTCATCATTATTCTTTCTACTTTTACTATGGCAACTATTAGTGGATTTTTAGTTTGGAACTGGAACCCTGCTAAAATTTTTATGGGAGATAGTGGAAGTTTAACACTTGGGTTTATCATAGGAGTTATATCTATGTTGTCTCTTAATTATATCCATCCTATAGCTATTCTCTATTTAGCTGCTATCCCTATCTTAGATACTCTTGTTGTTATGGTAAGACGCATACGAAGAAAAAAGTCTCCATTTTCACCTGACAAAACACATATTCACCATATAATGGTAAAGTTTTTTGATATGAATGTTAAGAAGACTGTTGTTTTTTTAGTGATTATGCAAATTGTTTTTTCTTCTATAGGTTATATTATTTTAGATTCTATAAACAATGGAGGAAATAGCAATATCGCACTATTTTCTCTTTTTGGATTTGGATTTATGTTCATAATCTTTTATATGATTTTTACTGGCATCAAAAAACGTCAAATAGTTTTGGATAAAATATGAAATGGATTCTCATATTTATTTTGCTCACTGTAACACTCTTTGGAGTAGTAGATATAAATAATGCTTCAGCAGAAGAGTTGACACTACTGAAGGGTGTTGGAAAAGTTAAAGCAGAAGCTATAGTTACTTATCGTAAAGGTCACTGTTTTAAAAAAGTAGATGATATTGTCAAAGTAGAAGGTATCGGAAAGAAGACTTTAGAAAAGAACAGAAAAAATTTGCAAGTTAGTAGTTGTAAAAAATAATATTGTAAAAGAGGTAATACAGATGACATTTGCAGACCCAAAAAATGATTTAGCCTTTAAAAAAATATTTGGTGATGAAAACCATAAAGATATACTTATATCTTTTTTAAATGCTACACTAGATTTTAAAAATCAAAAAGCCATAGTAGATGTAACCCTAGCCAATCCTTATCAAGTTCCTCGTATTCCAGAACTCAAAGAGACTATACTTGATATAAAAGCAACAAATAAAGAGGGCGAAAACTTTATAGTAGAGATGCAAAAAAAAGATTTGGGTGATTTTACTAAAAGAAGCCTCTACTACACATCAAAAGCTTATGTAGCTCAACTCCCAAAAGGAAATAACTATACTATACTAAAAAAAGTTTATTTTATAGGGATACTTAACTTTAATATCTTTGAAAATGAAAATTATGTCTCAAGACATCTTATAATAAACCAAGAGACAAATACTCAAGATTTAGATGATTTTGAATTTACCTTTATAGAACTTCCAAAATTCAATAAAGAACTAAATGAATTAAACTCTATTTTAGATAAATGGATATATTTTTTAAAAAATGCTTCAACTTTTACTATGATTCCAAAAGAGTATCACACTATAAAAGAGTTTAAAACAGCCTTTGATATAGTGACACAAACAGCATGGAATGCAAAAGAGTTAGAAGTATATGAGTATATGGCACTCAAAGAGTTTGATGAGATAAATGCTCTTATGACTGCTGAACGAAAAGGGATGGAGAGAGGTTTAGAGAAAGGCATGGAGAACAAAACCTTAGAGATAGCAAAAAACTCTATCAGTAAAGGTTTAGATAACGAGACTATATCAATCATCACAGGTTTAGATGAAGAAGTTGTTCAAAGTTTAAGATAGATATCTTCTTCAATGAAGCTAATACAGTTTATTCAAAATTTAGATAAAATAGCATTACTAAATAAGTTTCAATATAAAAAGGTCAAATCATAATGAATGAGAGCAAAAATTTTTTACAGAGTATAGTTTCTGAGGACTTGAAGTCAGGGAAGTATAAAGAGATAGTGACACGGTTTCCTCCTGAACCAAATGGTTTTCCTCATATTGGGCATGCTAAGTCCATCTTTATAAACTTTGGGATTGCTAGGGACTATCAAGGTCACTGTAACCTCCGTATGGATGACACTAACCCCACAAAAGAAGATACGAAGTATGTAGAGGCACTTAAAGATGCTGTTGAGTGGTTAGGGTATGAGTGGGATGGAAATGTTCGTTTTACTTCTGACTACTTTACTCAGATACATGAGTATGCTATCAAACTCATCAAAATGGGTAAGGCATATGTGGATAGTCTTCCTGAAGAGGATATTCGTGAGTATCGAGGGAGTGTTACTGAGGCAGGAAAGCGTAGTAAGTTTGCTGATAGAACAGTAGAAGAGAACTTAGACCTTTTTGAGCGAATGAAGAAGGGTGAGTTTAAAGAGGGTGAGCATATCCTCCGTGCGAAGATAGATATGTCTGCACCAAATATGAAACTAAGAGATCCACTTCTCTATCGTATACGACATATTGAGCACTTTAGAACAGGAAATGAGTGGGCTATCTACCCTATGTATGACTTTGCACACTGTCTCTCTGACTACATCGAGGGAGTGACACACTCTATCTGTACCTTAGAGTTTGAAAACAATCGTGATATTTACAACTGGGTACTTGATACTTTAGAGTTAACACCTCCTCGTCCTTATCAGCATGAGTTTGCACGTCTTGGGATTAACTATACTGTTATGAGTAAACGAAAACTTTTAGAGCTTGTTGAGGGTGGTCAGGTAAGTGGCTGGGATGATCCTCGTCTTCCTACTATCGCAGGGTATAGAAGAAAAGGGTACACGCCAGAAGCTATCTTGACTTTTTGTGATCAGATAGGAGTAGCAAAAGCGAACTCCATGGTAGATGTAGCACAGTTAGAGTTCTGCATCAGAGATGACTTAAACACAAAAGTACCTCGTGTTATGTGTGTGCTAGACCCTATAAAAGTAACTATAGAGAACTATGAAGGGTCTGAGATGATAGATGCTTCATACTATCCTGAGGATGTTCCAAAAGATGGCTCACGTGAACTCCCGTTCTCTAGTGAAATATATATAGAGAGAGAAGATTTCAACGAAAATCCTCCAAAAGGGTACTTCCGTTTAACGCCAACACAGCCAGTAAGATTGAAACATGCTTATATCATTACTTGTAAAGAGGTGATAAAAGACAGTGATGGAAAAGTGATAGGGATAGTAGCTGAGTACTCTACTGAGTCCAAAAGTGGTTCAGATACTAGTGGCATCAAAGTCAAGAGTGCTATCCAATGGGTGAGTGCTGCTGAAGCAAAAAAAGTAGAAGTGAGACTCTACGATAGACTCTTCTCTTGTGAAGCTCCTGAGGGTGTAGAGGATTTAAATCCTGACTCATTAAGAGTTGTAAAAGATGCTCTTATTGAACCAGCTGTTATAGCTGAAAGACCTGATGAAAGATTTCAGTTTGAGAGAGAAGGTTACTTCTATGCTGACCCTATTGACTACAGAGATGAGAAGCCTGTATTTAACAAGATAGTAGGGCTTAAAGAGTCATGGGGTAAAAAGAAAAAAGTAGTTGAAACAAAGGTAGAGCCTAAAAAAGTGCAGATAGATGGTGAAGTAGTAGCTATGACTCCAGAGCAGCAGAAACTTTTTGATAACTACACTTCAGAGTTAAAACTTAATAGTGAAGTAGCAAACACTCTAGCACGAGATGAGAATCTCTCAGTATTTTATGCAGAAGCACTCAAAGAGTTGAACTCTCCTGCAAGTTTAGCAAATATCATCACAAATGAAGTAGCTAGAGAGATAAAAGAGCATGGCGTAGAAACTTTGAAGTTTACTCCCGCGCAGATAGCACAACTCATCAAGATAGTAGATGATGGAACTATCTCAAATAAAATAGCAAAACAGGTCTTTGAAGAGATGGCAAAATCTGGAGAAAATCCAGCTAAAATAGTGGAAGATAAAGGCTTAGTACAGATCAGTGACCCAGCGAAAATAGCACCTATCATCGATGAGATAATAGCAAAAAACCCAGATAATGTTACCAAGTTCAGAGATGGAAACAAAAAACTACTAGGTTTCTTTGTAGGACAGGTATTAAAAGCAACAGGCGGAAAAGCAAATCCGCAAGTAGTAAATAGACTTGTAGCTGAGAAGTTGAGCTAATGTTTTTACGTGTATACTATGAAGACACTGATGTAGGAGGGGTAGTTTACCACTCTAACTATCTTAACTTCTGTGAGAGAGCTCGTAGTGAGGCTTTTTATGAGAAAGGGATGACTCCTATCTTAGAGGGTGGGCATTTTGTGGCTCGTAGGGTAGTTGGTGACTTTTTCTCTAGTGCAAAATTGGGTGATATGCTTGAGATAAAAACAGAACTTTTAAAGATGAAAGCAGCCTCTTTTCTTCTAAAGCAGAGTGTCTTTAAGGGGGAAGAGAAGATTTTTGAGCTTGAGATACTTCTAGCCTATATCTCATTTGAGGGAAAACCTCAAAAGATAGATAAAGAGACTAAGTCCCTTTTACTGAGCCTCTTCTAGCCCTTCTGAAGGAACTTTTGGTTCTCTAAAGGGTCTTACATACTTTATAAACTTTGACCTTGATGGTTGCAGTAACTCTACATCATAAACCATTTGATTATCTTTCATCTCTGTTGTGTATGTTCTCTCATCATTTGTAATAAGTCCATAAAAATAATCCATTCCTACCGTAGTAGTATAGTTTATCCAGTCATAAGTTATATCATTTCCAAGAAGAGAGTTTGTCTCTATGAGAACATTGTTATGTTGCGTTATAGAGTTTGCTACTACCATGTCTTTTCTATCTATATATTGAGTCATAGAGAGAAGCAGGGGGTTATAGTTTATCTGAGTAGAGAGTATATTTGTGGCGTTTGTATCGTAAAGTGTGAGTTGTGACATTATCATACCTGTTTTTATAATAGGTGTATTTATAAAGAATGATCCATTATTTATCTCTTCATTCTCTTTTAGATAGTGTTCTACATTTGTTGTTCGTCTTGAAACATAAAAAGTGATAACCTTTTTTTCTTCCTCTTTTTTTTCTACTTTTAAATCTTTTTCTTCTACATTTGTTGAAAAAACATTAAGTGCATTACCAAAAAATGAACTATTATTAAGATCATTTGATGTAGTTTCATCTGCCTTTGGATGTAAAAACTCCTCTTTTTGATAAACAGCAAGTTTTTTCCCTGTTGATGATTTATCAGAAAAAATAACTAAGGGAGAGAGAGCCTCTTTTAAAAGTAAATTACTCTGAGCAATATAATCAATAGCACCAAAGTAAAGATAAGGGGATGATGTATTAACATCATGTTTATTTATCGTTGGAAAGTAGATATTAAGAGCAGGGTTTATTTTTATGATATTGTCAGCACCTTTTTTTGTAACTGGTGCAATAATATACTCAAAACCATCCTTTTTCATTTTGTTAAGTGTTGATGCAAGCTCTTCAATCCCCTCACTCTCTACCTTATAACTTTGAAGTTTAAAGGGGTGTCCTTTTGTCATTAGATATGCAAATGTGGCGTTTGTAGTTGAAGAGGCATACTTTCCTATCTTTCTGTAGGGAAGAAGTAGGGCTATACGAATCGTTTTGCCATTATGAAAAGATCCAAGGTTAAAAATAGAGATAAACATAGATCTCGCATCATTTTGAGTAGGATCTTCTAGTTTAGTATGAGAATGTGCAAGAAAAGAAAATATCATACCATTATCAAGATACTCCTGCATACACTTTTCATCACACTCATATGGGTCAAGATTTTGAATATATGTTTTAGGAAGTGGAATGTTTGAGAGCATAAAACTCTGAGCAAACATAAGGACAGGAAGAAGTGAAAATAGTATTTTTTTCATAAGCAACTCTTTATAGTTTTTAAATCATTTAATGTTATTTTTTTTGACTCAGGATTTCTAAGAAGGAACTGAGGATGGTATATGGGGACTAACTTCATACCTTTGAAGTCTATAAGGTGACCACGAACATTTTCAAAGTTATCACTATCTCCACTGAGATGGGAATATGCACTTTCGCCTAGTGTGACAATAACTTTAGGTTTTATAAACTCTATCTGTGAATAGAGATAGTTTTTACAAGAGTTATACTCTGATGGGGATGGAATATTTGTGTTGAGTGGTTTGCACTTAACACAGTGTGTTATATAAACATCATCTACCTTAATAAGTAAAACTTTTTCAATCATATTTTTAAGTATTTCACCCGTTCGCCCATGATAATAGGAGTTAGTACTATCTTGAGTTTGTGATACACTAAAGTCTATTATCATTAAGTCTGCATTTTCATTACCAAAACCATTCATACTTTGAGTTCGAGATTTACTTAAATCACAAAGATGACATGAACTTATATTTTCTGAAATTTCATCAAGGCTATTTGGTGTTTCATAGCTACTTTTTTCATTAATGTTAAAGTGATCTATGTACTCAAATCCAATAGATTTCAGTCGATATAAGTTCTGCAGTAAGATAAGGTTCTGATAAGATTTCATAGTTTGGATTATATCTTATTTTAATAGTTTTTTCATAAGTTCTATATGATAACTCTCTTGGTAGTTTATAAAGTCAAAAAATTTAGATAACTCTTCATCTTTTATGGCATCACTTAACTCTTTACACATGATTTTTGCTGCTTCCTCTTCTGCTATACCATCTACAATAAACCTTTGAAAATCTTTTACTATATATGTCATCTCGTGAAGTTCTCTAGGAAGAACTAGTATTCCTAATTTTGCCATCATATTTCCAAACGATTTAAGATGAAAATGAGACTCATCTATAAGATCTTGAAAAACATTAAAGTGTAGTGCATTCTCTGTTCTTGCTTGCATATAGTTATAGACTAAGATAAGCTCATACTCTTTATAAGACTCTTCAAGTAGAAACAGTGTAAGTGCATCTATCTGATCTTGAGCTAGTTTTTTGTCCATCCACTCTCTTTTCATATTAAAAGCAGTTATTGTTTGGTTGTTAAATTCAGATGCCATAACTTGACGAAGATACTCTAAGAGATATATATCATCTGTTTTTATTCTTTGTGCTAAGATATTATCTTTGTAGTTTGCTTGAATATGTAATATTTTTTCTTCAAGTTCATGAATGATTTCAAAGCTAGTATCATGTTTTATAAGTTGCATACTTCTGTCATAGTTGAAATTTCCACCATCTTCTAAAACTTCACTTCCTAACCACTTCATATGTCTAAATGCAATAAGTGAAAACTCATAAAGACGAGATTTTATAGCCTCATCTTCAATCGCAAATGATGCATAAGTTATGTGTAACCAAAGTTCATGCTTCTCTTGATAAAGTTTATCCATTTTTGTTTTCATTCTCTTCTCCTACTACTTCACAACTCTCTTTCATTTTAAAAAGATGTAACTCTTCATCTAATCCATTTTGAATATTTTTATAGTTTTGAAGAGAAGCCGTAAATGCTGAAAAAACTATGTCAGCACAAACTTGTTGTTGTGCACTCGTATTACCAAGTTTATCATTCATTTTTTGGATAGCACCGTTTGCATATTCAAGATCATTATTCATTATCATATCTGTAAACATTGAACCAATAACTACAGTATCTTGACACCCATTTGTAGCAAATTTTACATCTTTAATGATACTCTCATCAAGTATAATATAAAAAATTACATACTCTTTTGTCTTTTCATCAAGTGCTACACCTACACCATTTGGTGTCTCTAATTTTCCATAATTTTTCGGATACATAAGGTGTTCTAAAACTTCAGGACTCATTCCCTCTGGCATTTTTACATCTTCAAACATTTTTCTTCCTTCTACCAAAAATTTCTGTAAAATACATACAAAGAGATAAGCAAGAGAACGATTATTCCTTAGGAATTATCTTTTAACCTTAAAGCTATCGTTTTAAGATAAGAACCTCGAAAAAAGTCTGTT
>Ga0256837_1002724_pt1 | contig 10683 bp, 13 predicted proteins | sample 4562384metaG_FD_185976 | JGI IMG/M metagenome (GOLD analysis project Ga0256837, IMG submission 185976) | Hydrothermal vent microbial communities from Guaymas Basin, Mexico - 4561-384 | ecosystem: Environmental > Aquatic > Marine > Hydrothermal vents | place: Mexico: Guaymas Basin | collected... | reverse complement strand
CATTTATAAGTGAAGACTTACCAACATTTGGTTGACCAGCAAGTGCTATTCTCATAGGTTTCATTACAGTACCTCTACTTCAATTGTTTTTGCTTCTTCAACTCTAATACCAATAGAAGTATCTTCTATGTTTATTTCAATTGTATTTTTTGCTAAACTGATTGCTTCAACAAATATTTCAGCACCTTTAATGATACCAAATGAGTAAAATCTTTGTTTTAACTCTTCATGACAATCTATTTTTTTGATTATTGCTTTTTGATTCAATTGCAAATCTGCTAATTTCATAATCATCCCCTAATATTTAATTTAGAGAATGATAACAATTATCAACTTAACTCAAGATTAACTCTGATAATCATTATCATAAATTATCATTTTTAATCGTTTTCTACACCTAATTTTAATATCTCTATTAATTTTGCATATTGATCATCATTAAGTATATCTTGTACTTCATTTATACATTTTGCATGTATTCTTTGCATATATAGTTGCTGATCTGCTATTTTTACAAATAATTCATCTACATCATTTGCATTATATTTCTCATCAACCATTTTATTGATAGCTTCAAGCTCTAGTTTTTTTACAATAGTAGCATTATCTACAACTTGTGGTTTTGTTTTTGCCATAAGTTCTCTTACTTTTTTCAGCGTATCTTTATCAAGTCCAATTTCTTCAGAGTGTTTAATACAACTTTCTATAAAAAATGGTAATTGCGTTGCTATTAAAAAATATCTTCTTGGACTTTGAGTTCCATCTAAATATGGGCTAACTCCTGCTTCTTTAAAATCATTTGCTGTGTACATTTTATTTCCTTTTATTTAGTAATATTGATATTTATTATCATAGGATACTTAAATAATAATTAATTCTAATAATTATTATCAAATATACTAATAATAAAATCCATTATTCGGTAGTTTCCCACCAATAGTCTTTGGATTATTTTTCTTTAAAAGATTATAAAAAAACTCTAAATCTTTCTTCGCATCTTTTGCTTTTACAGTATTTAGCTGAACATATTTTATAGAATCAGCAACACCATCTTCATCTAGCATAGGGATAGTTTCAACCACTAACTTTCCAGCTTCTTTTGGGTGAGATTTGTACCATTTTAAAGATTTTGTATACTCTTCATTAAATCTTTTTATAGCATAATCATCCATTTGCCCAATCACAGCCATACCTGCTTGTGGTATCTTTGCTTCAACTTTAAATGTTTCTCCCCACTCATTTTGCAAATCAGCACTTCTGTATAAATCTGGTGCTATTAATTTTAATGGAAATGATTTTGTTTTTCTTAAAGCTATAGAGATAGCGGGTTCTGCTAAAAGTGCATGATCTACTCTTCTCATAATTAACATCTGCATAGCATCCATAGGTGTACCCATATATTTTAATTTAAAATCAGTTTTAGGGTTCATTCCTTGAGATTTTACAATCTCTTCAAATAATATATCTGGCATATCAGCCCTAAATGGCATAGCTATCTCTTTGCCTTTAAAATCTGCTAATGTTTTAAGAGATTTATCTCGTGTAAGCATACCTAGTATTCCCCATACTGAGATATTTAAAAGCTTTATTTCTACACCTTTATTGTATAGATTTGCCCCTACATTAGAAGGTACTGCTATAAAATTTGCACCACCTTTTAAAGTTAATGCTCTTAATTCATCTGGATTTTTCCACAATTTAAATTCAACTTCTTTTGCAATATCATCTAAAGCACCAGTTGCTACCATATGAATAAGTGGATGTGACACCGATGCCACTGGTCCGCTTAATATAATTTTATCTAATTTTTCAAATGCAGTTACATTTATACTAAAAAGTAGTGCAACTGCTAAACTTAACTTTTTTATCATTATTTCTTTCCTCGTAGAATTTTCATCCCTTTTTTAAATTGTTCTTTTGTTAAAATATCTTGTAGCACAAGATACGCCTCAATTCTATAGTTTGTAGCATCTTTTTTAAGTTTGGCTATTTCATCTACATATTTTTTAAGCTCTTTACTATTTTTATGTTTTGTATAAACAGCTTGTTTAACAATCTTTTCAAGTTTTGCTACTCTTGACATAACTTGTTGAATCTTTGGTACAAATTTCATTTGAATTTCTTTTACAAATCTCATCATCTGTTTATCTGTAACTCCTAGTTGTTCACCATACATCATTATCATTTTACCACCATGTATAAATGTGATTAGTTCTTTTGGTTTAGATTGTTTTTTTAGCATCATATTTACTGTAGCATACTTAAGTAACTTTTGATATTGTTCTTTAGTTAAGACTGCTCTAACTTCATTTATACATTTTAAGTGTGCTTTTGTTAGATCGGTTCTTAGTTTACTAATAGCATCTACTATTTTATATTGAGATTTTGCTGTATTTGAATCTATTGCAATATTTTGAGCCAATGTTAATTCTAGCATTTTAATATCTTTTGACATTTTTATTACAACAGGAACAGTTGATTTTTTTATAAGCTGTATTTGTTTAATTTGCTCTTTTGATAAATTTAGAGTTGAACTCATTGGATGATGCAAACTAAGACCAGCTAAAAATGGTAAATTTTTATGTACTAAAAAATAATCTTTTGGAAAGTTTTCTTTACCTTGTAAAAACATTCCTGGTTTACCTGCCATTTTTTTTAGTTTTGCTTTCATCTCACCCACTGGTACATTTGGTGCTGCCATTAAAGAGGTTGCAACACCTACACTTAATCCTATTGTTAATATTTTTTTAAACATCTTATTTTTTCCTTTATTTTATAATTTGAATTTCAAAGTTTTTTTCAAAACTATAAATTATACGATTGTTATCTAATAAATTTTGAATTTCCATAAATTCATCTATATTTGTACAATCACTATTTTTAAGATTTATTACTCTATTTAGTTTTTTATCAAATTTAAATGTTCTAAATTTATTTATCTCTTCAATAACTTTTTCTGCCATTTTGATTCCTTTTTTACTACAAAATTTTATCTTTTATTATTTTGCACCATTGCTCTATTCTTTCATCTGTTAATTCAGGCTGATTATCCTCATCTAAAGCAAGTCCAACAAATTTACCATCTACAACTGCTTTTGATTCTTCATGATAATACTCTTCAGTTATATCCCATTGTCCAACTACTGTTCCACCTTGAGCAATAACTTTTTCATATATTATACCCATAGCATCAAGATAATAATCTCCGTAACCTTCTTGATCTCCAAGTCCAAATAATGCTACAGTACAATTTGTAAAATCAATTTTTTCAAACTCATCTATAACTTCTTCCCAATCATCTTGAAGATCACCTTCACCCCATGTAGATATACCTAAAATAATTTTATTGTAAGTTATTATATTACTTAATTTGTTCTCTGCTATATCAAATGTATCTATCCCATCTAATTTACTTGATATTCTTTGAGCTACATCCTCTGTATTTCCTGTACTACTTGCATAAAATATTGCTGTTGCCATTACATCTCCTTTTTGTTTTTTTTAAATCTTCTAGTGAATATGGTATAATTTTAACCATATAATCACTACAGGCTTCATCTAGCTCTTTTATCTTTACTTCAATATGCTTATTAAAATCATCATATTTTGGATATACAAAATAAACATATTGAAACTCACTATTTAAAACAATCTCTATAGCTTGACTTATCTCTTCTTCAACTGATATATTTTTCTTATCAATTTGTTTGACTATAGGTATCACTTTAATACAAGGATGATTTGATAAAATAATATCAACACTATTATCTGTTTTATCAACAAATCTATTTTTTGTATTTCTTACTATTTTACTATGGACAAAATCTAAAAATGACTCTGTCGTATTTAAGTTTATATCATATTTATCTAGCACATTTTGACATTCATTAAAACTCATTTTCTATCTCCATGACAATTTTCATAAGCATAACACTCTTTGCAGTCTTTTATACCCATAACCTTCACATACTCTTGATATACACAACTTGCACTTGACTTTGAACATACAAGTGGTATATCTCTTTTTTTAGATTCTGATTTAAAATGCTTCATTGAGTTGTGATTTAGATAAGTAGTAAGCATAATTACACATTGTGTATCGTGTGGAATTGTCTTTTTACATGTACTTGCTTTCTTTCTGGCATCCCAATGATGTACTTTTGTAGCTCCAAGCGAATGTAAAGTTTTTTTAATATTTGAAACTTTATCCCCACCTATAATTAATACAGACATAATTTAATCCTTTATAATATTGATAGTGAATATCAATAAGAAAGTATAAAGAATATTTGCTTTAAGTTTACTTAATATTGATAATTATTATCATAAATACATAAAAAATATTTAAAATTAAAAATATTATAATCTCCTAAGAAATTAATTTTAGGATAATCATGGACGAAAAAATATTAGCATGTGATAATGATATATGTAAAGTAAAAGATGAGTGTGAACGATTTAAGCTTTTTTTAGAGGGTGCAAAAAAGTATAAAACACACAATGGAAAGCCACATAAGGGTTGTAGTCAATTTATAAAAATTGAAACTAAATAATCATAAGTAGAGTAAAAACTCTACTTTTTATACTTACTATACAGATAAAATCCAAATAACAATACTAAAACTCCCACTTGAAAAAGTGTTGTTTCTAATGTAGGAGAATATCCAAAATAATCTCTTAAAAATTGCCAATCTTGAAGATACGATGATGGTGTAGCACTAAGTATATTTGCAGTTTGTAGTCCTCTTATACCAGCTCCAGTAAATATTACAGATAGCATTGATAAAAATACCCCTGTAACACTAAAGAATATATTTATAGGTAGTTTTTTTATCCCTTTTATAATAGCTACAGATACTATTAGTATAAATAACAATCCAGATAAAAAACCAAACCATACAGCTTGAGGGTCTGACTCATTGGCTAATGTTTCATAAAATAAAACTGTCTCAAACCCTTCTCTATAAACTACTATAAATCCTATAAAAAGTAGTGTCCATAAACTTCCACTTTTCATAGACTTTTGTGTTAATTCTTTTGCATATTCTACCCAGCCTTTTGAGTAAGTATTATGAAATATCCAAGCAGTTACAAATATAAGCATAGCTGAGGCTATCAAAGCACTAACACCTTCTATTAATTCCCTATTTGATGTTGATATAGAGATAATCTCTTTTGCCAAATAGTATGTAGCAAAAGAACCAATAATACCAAATAATGTACCTAAAAACAGATATATTTTTGATCTTCTTGAAGTAAAAAGTGATAATAATATCGCAATTACAAGTACCGCTTCAAGTCCCTCTCTTATAATAATCATAGCAGACTGAATAAAAGAACCATTATAAGATAGCTTTGTTTCTAAAACTTCTTGAGCTATACTTAATCTTTTGGTAAGTTGTTTACTTGCTTTTAGAACTTGCATATCATTTTTATTTGCTATTGCATATCCCAATCCTTTTGTATCTTTATAGCCATCCCAAAAAAGCCCTTCAAGTTCATTTGCTAGTTTTGGATCTCTTGGAATCAATCTTCCTTCAATATCTGGATCAAAAAAACTATAAGCTTCTAGTCTAAAAAATTCAGCACCTTTGTAGTCTTTTGTTTTTATTGATTTTTCCATAAGTTTTAAACTGCCTATTACATTTGCTACAAGTTGGGCTGGAGTTTCTTTTATCTCTTTTAAGTTTGTAGCTTCAAGTAAAATATCTTTTGCTTTTTTTGTTAATTTTGTTACTTCACTTTTATTTTGTTTTTGTTGTATATTTGCAATAATCTCTTCATAAATATCCAAAAGTACTTTAAATGTTAAAGGTGGCAAATTTCCAGAGATTGTCATAATCTTCTCTTTTGCTCTTGCACTAAATATTATAGCTTCTGTATATTCTAATGAGTTTTTAATATTACCTTCATCATCTATACCATTTGTAAAATCAAATGCCGTTAATTTGTTGTATCTTATAAAAGATTTTACATGTTGTTCTAGTTTTTCTTGTGATACAGCAGGTGATTTTAATGTGATGATAATATTTTGTAATTTTTTAAGATGTATCATAAAAATCTCATTTTCATGTTGTTTGATAGCAACTTCAATTTTATCAAAAAGAGTATTGTTTGTTTTTATATTTAAAGCATCTAAATAATATTTAATAAGATATAGATTTTCTAATGGTTTTGATACTAGTTTTAAATCAGACTTTTCAAGTTTAACAAAAAGTTTTTTTATCTTTTTACCAAACAATACCTCTTTTTCTACATTATTATCAAAATCAAACATCTCTACTAAATCATATTGTTTTTTCTCAAATGCACCATTTTCAAGTGAAACTAAGAACTTTGCTTTCGCCTCTACAAAATTATCTATATTATTTGTAGAGATTAATTCTTTTAGTTCTGATATTACACCTAATTTTTTAGCTGTTTGTTTAAAAAAATCAAAAGAGTTCTTATTAAACTCTTTATGTTCAAGTATAGATATTTGTTTTTTAAATATCTGCTTATCTAAGTTATATTTTTGTTCCCAAAGCTCCATTGAAAACAAAATTGTCATACTTAAAAGTATAAGTATTAGTTTTTTCATCTATTTACCTCTTGTGTATCTTCTGCCATTAGAAATGATGGTATTGGTATATTTTTATGAAGTGTTTTTACTATTAGTTCTTCATAAGCTATTTTGTACCAAAGTTTTGTTTCTAATTTTGCTAGATTTTTTAATTGTACATTCCCATTTAACGGCACATTATAAGTGATAGTTTGACTACTTCGTGGTTTTATAGTAGGTCGTGTCATAATAATATCGGCAGTTTTAAATGTCATATGATCCATTATAATTTTACCTTTTTTATCCACAAATCTTTCTGCCCAAATCACCACATCTTTATCTCTATCTGTAGCTCCATTATCATATATAACTTTTCCATCTTTATCTGTGATTTTTAGTTCTAACCACATATGTTTTTGATCTACAACTCCAGTTGGAAGGTTGTGTCCAGCTCCTACATTGCTAACTTTTACTTTTACTTCAAGAGTATTATTAATAATTTTATAAGAGATAATCTCAACTTGTGCAGCAGCTCGTAAAAAGTTTTCAGTAATAGGCTTTTGTTTATCTATAAGTTTAAAATACTCTTTTACATTCACTCCTGGAAGTACTCCACCTCTTAGATACAGTAATGTCTCTTTTAGACTCGTATCTTGCAGTACGTGATTTCCACCCCAAAAGTTATGAGAGTATTTCTCTGGTTTTTTTACAATATCTTTATTTAGTGCTTCTATAAATTTTATAGGCTCATAGTTCATATGACAATCTTGACAAGTAACATCATTTTTAGCATACCAACTACTTTTCCACTCATCATAAGTACTTTGAGCATGTAAAACTTTTGTAGATGGAGTAACTGGTGGATAGTATCTTTCATTGTGACAAGCTCCACAAAACTCTGCACTTTTTAAAAGCTTATTTGTTTTTGCACTTCCAAATGCTCTTGCATGGTCTTTTGGACTTGCTAATATTGCCGAGCCACTTAAGTTATCATAAGCTTTGTTTAGATCAAAAGTAATTGCTCCATTTCCTTTTTCGGCATCTGCATGGGTAGCTGTATGACAAAATATACAAGCTAAACCTTCTGTTTGTACATCGCTTGGCTCTACACTTGTTATTGGATTATTTTTACCCATTGCTACTTCTATAGGGTTGTGGCAACTATCACAAAATCTTGAAAGCTCTCTTCCATGGTGTCGTTTTTTTAAGTTTACATTTACTTCAATTGAATTTTCATAAATTAAATCTCGCCCACTTATACTATGTAAAGATGGCACCCACTCTTCAAACTCTTTTTTGTGACATTTTACACACTCACTAGAACTTGGTATTGCTTTTGGATTTCCCATTTTACCATCAGCAGTTTTAAGCTCCCCTGGAAAATATGGGTTTTCTTCACCCCAAGGAGTTGAATAAAAGTCTATATCTTTTATATCTACACCTTTGTATTCTTTTTTGGGTACTAGTACAAAGCTAACACCAGCACCCAGAATACAGGCTATAGATGTAACGATAATTAGTTTTTTGTATTTAAATGTTTTTTTCATTTGTTGTCCTTTGATGGCATTAGTAAAATATGGAAGAAAAATAAACCTATAAGAAGTATTGAACTTCCTAGATGAATCATAGAGATAAAGTCGTAAGTTTCGAACTTGTAATAAATAGGGCTAAAAAAATAGCTAATATAAGGTATAAAGTGTAAAAATCCACTAATAAGTGTAATTGAAAAAATAGCCAATAATATATAAGCAACTTTTTTAAATATTTTATTTTGGATTTTTATGTTGTTTTTTTTAATATGTTTGATGATCTTAAATATAAAATATAAAGCAAAACCAACGCCCAACCATAGGTGAAAGTGCATTATGTATTCACCTGCTCCCCAGTTATAAGGAGCAAGTAAATAATACACAAAACCACTAATTGCTAAAATGGCAGTAGTAGTCAAAGTAGTTTGTGCAAAATATTTCATTAAATATTTGGCTTTAAGTTAAGTTTTTTAGCTGCTTTTGCTATTAAAGCACTTAGTTTATCAGCCATATCTTGAGCTTGACCTGCATACGCATCTGCATCTTCTGGTTGAAACTTTTTACCAGCTTCTTCATCCATATAAATATCATCTACAAAAGATACTAAATCAAAAAATGCTAGTTTAATTTGCTTATCAAGTTTAGCATCAACTTTAGCTAACTCTGGCGATATAGCACTCATATATGCAACTTTTAAACCACCACTAATACCTTTAATATCAAAGATTCTTGAAAGTGCTATGAAGTTTTCTGATTGTCCTAAGATTTTACCATTTTTCCAATCTTCAAAATAATCTCCCATAGTAGGCACCATAGTAAGCTCAGCTGTAAAAACATCTGTAAGTGTCATATCAAGATTTTGAACATCTTTTACTAAATCTGCTGTATGCTTTTGGAAGTTTGTAGTTACACATTTTAGCCATGTAGCATCTGGAAGTGATTCACCTTTGGTAATAGTTCCATCACTATTTAAATCTACTTTTTTACCTATATAATCGTTATGAGTTCCCCATAAAGTTGGCTCTAATAGATTATGAAAAAAGTTACCTGGTCTTTTGATAGTTTTACCATTTTCACATTTTAAATCGTGTGGAGATACATCTTCATCACCTTCACTTGCAGGAATACCAGCATCTAAAATAAGGTCATATTTTACAGTTTGTGGCATACCTGCTACTATACCTTCAATAATCTCATAATTTGAAGAAGCTTCAACCCAAGCTTGTTTCATAGCTTCTACATCTTTTGCTAAATCTTCTTGATTTTTAGACCAACATTTAGAGTAGTTGTATCCACATTGTTTAATGTCATTAAAATAATCATCAGCTGTTGCTTTTAATATTTGAGCTTGTTCATTTAATTTTTTTGCATGTTCTAGCTCAAATGTTTTTACTTTATCTATTCCACCACTTGCCATAATGCTCGATGCTAGAACCATGCTAGCTACTGTACTTAAAACTGTTTTTTTCATATCTTTATTTCCTATTTATAATTTGTTTTAGAGATTTTCCCTATAAGCTTATATTTTTAGAATGTTATTGCAACTGCAACTTCTATATTTGTTTGATCATCAGTATTATCTTGTGTAAACTTACCATATCCTATACTTAACTCTACATTATCATCAACTGCATAACTTGCACCTAAATCAAACTCTTTTGCATCATCACCCATAATATCTGCTTTGATAAATGTTGCATTAAGGCTTAATTGATCATTTATAGCATACTCAAGAGGCACAACTATTGCACTTGTGTCTTTTGTAGCACTTGAATCTACATTACCATCAAGTATCATACCTGGTGCAAAATCATCTCCACCTTTCATACCATCTTTAAGACTTATATAACTAAGTCCTATATTTAATGCGCCTAATTCTTTACTAATTGAAGCATAATAACCTTTTTGTTTTTTTGGTTGAGTAAATGCTGCAGGTGCACCTTGTAATGTAATATCTTTTTGAGCATATTCAAATCCTAAATCAAAACCAGCAACTTCTCCTGTAAGATAAGTCATTAAAACTTTTGCTTTTTTTTCTTTTTCATCTGCTGTTACAGCACCATCACCATTTGCATCAAAGCTAAATCCATCATCTTTATTTTGATAAACACTTGCATATTTTGCACCCAACATAAAATCACCAAGTTTAGCATCTATTCTAATTGCTGTTGCTCCGCTATCGCCTTTATTTTTATCTTGTTCCTCTTCATTTTCTATTTTAGAAACAACACCAACTTTTACACCTTTTGCAACTGGTACAAATATAGCTGCTTTCCAAGCTTCTCCACCCATCTCAAAGGCATCTGTACCATACTTTTTATTTGGAGCTAAACCAGCAACTAATTTTGCTTTTTTATTCATAAATGGAACTACTACATAAGCCTCTTTGGTTCTTACATTTTTATCAGCACTATCATTAGCTTGATTGTCATCATATGCTGTAAATGTTGTATGAACTTCTAATCCACTATCAGATTTTGCATCAAAGTGTAAATTTGCCTCTGCTGTTCTTTTATCTATAGTTTCATTACCTGTTTTCTCTTTTACTTGTTTTAGTTCTATATCTCCACTTATCTCTAAATTATTTATATTTGGAGCTGTTACAACTCCCGC
>Ga0256837_1002720_pt1 | contig 10692 bp, 8 predicted proteins | sample 4562384metaG_FD_185976 | JGI IMG/M metagenome (GOLD analysis project Ga0256837, IMG submission 185976) | Hydrothermal vent microbial communities from Guaymas Basin, Mexico - 4561-384 | ecosystem: Environmental > Aquatic > Marine > Hydrothermal vents | place: Mexico: Guaymas Basin | collected... | reverse complement strand
CTCTATCATAAGATGCTTGGAAAAATCTATAGCCACGGTGCTCCAAGATATTGTTCATAAAAATTCTATATGGCATATTTACTCCCTGCTCTTCATCTATTAAAACTACTTCACTTGCATAAGAAGATGGAGACATTGAACCAGGATAACGATCAAGTTGAAAATCAAGTAGTTTTATCTTAAATGGAAGCATAATCTCTTTTGCTCCATATCCAACAGATATGTTTACACCATCTATTATCACATCGGAAGGAACAGCGGAAACACCTTTTCTTCCATAAATAACTAACTCTTTACTCTCATTACCAAGAGTAACACTAACTCGTAGGGCATCTACACCTGAAGAGTTCATTTTCATTTTTCTATTCATTTTGAGGTCCGAACTACTCACAAGTTTTTTACTCGCCTTAGCCATAAAATCTCGAAGGACAAAACTACTACCACTCTCTAAACTATAAAGAACCCTTTGATTAAGTGGCTCTTTTTGCGTCGCTTCAAGATTTCCTTTTTGACGATCTGCCATTCTAAAGTACGAGAGTTTTTGTGCATGCTTCATATAGAGTGTATCACCCTCTAAGATAAGAGAAATTGTAGACTTATTAAATCTCTTTCCAGAGTGAAAATCAAGAATAAAATCTCCACCATCAAAATATTCTCCAAACTCGAGTGCAAGAGGTTTACCACTGCCACTAGAAGTAATCATAAATTTTGCTACAGGTTTTCCGTTTACCTTGTCTTCAATTAATGTCTCAACAGCATCAGGAATATACTCTATCATATTTAAAGAGATTGTTTTACCATCAAGAGTTAAATGCTCCTCTAAAGTATTTCCCCCTCGCTTTGAAAAGTAAATAGCCTTTGATGTTTCAACTCTATTTTCACCTTTTATAGCACTGAGTGTTACAAATGTTTCAGCACTTGTTATTGAAGAAGCACTCATACCTTCACGTATATGCATATTTCCTTCAAATCCTACATATCTAGTTACCGCTGCACCAAAAAGAATCACTAAAAAACCCATATGAAAAATAAACATAGGTGCTTTTTTAAGTGTGTACATCTTGTAGTTATAGATATTTAGTGAGAGATTTAGAGCTAAAACACCTAGTAATACTTCAAACCAACTTGCATTATATATTTCAGCTTTTGCTGTCATTGTTCCAAAGTCATTTTCAATGATTGTCGCATAAGCAACAGAAAATGCAAATATAAGCATCAAGACTGCCATTGTCTTCATAGAACCGATAAACGATAATATTTGTTTCATAATAAACCTTAATAATTGATATTTTTATTGTAGTGAAAGTTGGATAATGGAAGGTTTCAAATAGTGGCTTAAAGCCTACTATTTTGCATTTTGTCGAGAGAAGTCTATACTATTTATAAGAACATTTTGCTCCTCTTTTTTTGTCTGTACTTTTTTCATAACATCTACAGGTCTATCCATCTTATAAAAAATAGTATGTGTTACATTTCCTTCCTCATCATACCATTTTTGAGTTCCCTCTTTATAATTATTTTTATAGAGTACTTCTGTATAAAGTTTGCCACTTTGAAAATACTCTTTTTGATTTCCCTCTTTTTTATTATGTAGATAAGGAACTTCAAGTGCTAAACTGCCATCGTCAAAGTACTCTTTTTGAATCCCTTCTTTCATATCATCTATATAAATAGCCATATGTTTTACACTACCGTCTTTGTAGTAAGACTTCTCTAAGCCTACAATTTTTCCATCTTTATAAAACATATCAGAAAGCTTTACCCCTTGCTTATCCCACCAAGTAAGTTTACCATCGCGTTTATCATCAATATAATTAACACTGTATGCTAATGCCCCCATTTCATAGTACACTTTTTCAACACCATTTTTAATACCCACTTTTATATCTGTATTTGTTCCATCAATATAGTTTGTTTCAGCCTTAAGTTCACCATGTTCAAAGTATGTTTTCACAAGTTCCGCTTGCAGTGAAGCAGCTAGTAGAGATGTAAAAAGTAGAGATTTAAGATAAATATTCATAAAGTTTCCTTGATTGTTTTGTAAAGAAGAAGTTTGTTCTTATAAAAACCTAATTTTTAGACTTTGAAAAAAACAAAGCAACCCTCATAAAGAGAGAAGCTTAAAAAGGAGGAAAGATTATTTCCATCCTTTTGTAACAATGTTTGTAGATTGAGAGTATGGATACTTTTTAACTAACTCTTTAATAGAAAGTTTTTGATCACCACTTCTCATAAAGTGTGCTAATGTTACTGAAGACCAGTAATCATTTTTATACTCAGTATCTTTAAGTTGTAAAGGTACACCTTTATCATTAACAGTATGACAAGCAGCACATGTTACAGGACCTGTATATTCACCATCTGGTGAGTACTGAAGTGCTTGTTCGTGTGTTGTTACATCAACTGAACGCTCTTTACCATCATATCTTGTAGAGTAGAGACCATGTGTAGACTCATGACAAGTTTGACAAGCAATATCTCCATGACCTTTTGAGTATCTATATAAAGAGTACTTGTTTGGTAAATCAATTGGGAAGTATTTTCCACCCGTTTCAGACTCAACAAATGGAGCTAAGTGACAATCCGCACAGTGAGGCTCAGAAGCACTTAACCACCAGTCATTACCACCAGAAGCTGCAGAATAAGGAACATTTCCACCTGTTGGGTGATTCCATGGTTTTAAATCTAATTTACCATCTTTACCCACATTTTTAACAAGTACTGCTGATTTGTGATCTGCATAGTAGCTAAGAACTTCATTGCTACCTGTAGCTTTAGGGTCAGCATAAGAGTTAAACTTTTTAGCATCGCCACCAGCGATAGCATCAATCATCTCTTTCAATGATTTATTTCTTAAAGTAGTTCCTGCTTGTGTAGAATCATGTGTAATATTGTCGCTATTTTGCATCGCTTGCGCAACTTTAGTATGACAGTTAGTACAGTATAGACCTCTCATCTCACCCGCATCTTTTCCATATTCATCTTTAAGAGAAACTTCATTAAGTTGATACTTACCATACTCATTTAAGAAGAAAGGTGGTTTAGCATCAGGATTTGAGTGTGCATCACGTCTTACATAACAACCACCACCAGATTTACGGATATCCCCTTTAGAGAAACGTCCTTCACCATATCTATCTGTTACACGAAATGGATTTGAATCATCATTCATGTTAGGATTTTGAAAGTGTGTTGGGTGACAAGATTGACACGCTTGACTTCGGCCAGCACCATCAGGCATTGGAACCATTGCAAGGTGGAAACTATGAATTGCTTCACTTAAAGGCTTCGCATGTACAGCTTTATAACCAGATGCCGTAGGACGTGGCGTTTGTAAGTTTCCAGAAACATTATCTCCATGACAGTCAGCACAGTTTACAAGACCAGTTGAACCAAGACGATTTCCAGAAGCATTCTCACGGTAATCTTTTAAGAAAGTAGTCTTATGGTGTGCATCATGTAAGGAGAGGATGTTAATAGAAGACTCAGCTAGTCTTGCCATATACTCAGACTCATCTGGATATGATTTCCAGTAGTTATACTCTTTATCTGAAAAAGCGAGACCTTCATCTCTAGCCATCTGAGCAGCCTTACCATTTCTTGAGTGACAAGCATAACAGTTAGGAATATCTACAGGGTTTGTACCGAAGTAAGATACGGCATGACCATCAGTGTTTTTCATAGACTTACCAGTTCTATCATGTAACTCTACTGTAGAGTACTGAAAAGGTTGAAAATCTTTTTCAGTTACTGAACGAATTGTACCTTTTCTTGTACTATCATTAAACGCAGTAAGAGGTAAACCAAGTGCATCCCAAAGATGAGAAGCAGTTAAAACAAGTTTCACATTTTTAACAGGAGGAACAAGTGTATCTGTCATAACGATATTACCACCATTCTTACCAGCATACTCTAAGTAACCACCCGATATAGGCATACCAGAAGGTCCACTATCTATATTTACAGGAATTTGACGACCAATACGAAGACGATCTTTATCTGTTGCTGCAGCAGGAATAGTTCCCTCTAAATCTTTATATATAAAAAGGTGAGTCCACACATAGTTGGCAACATTGTCACCTGGGGAGTCAAAGTGACCATCACCATCAGCATCTTTTGGTACTGACCAGTATTTCATTTTATTACCTTCACTATAAGAGTTGTCTTTAGTGTAGTAGTAAAGTTTTACACCATCAGCAGGACTTAAAAGTTTTGGTAACTTACCACTTTTTCCTCCAGCGATAGCTTGTGCTTGGATAGAGTTGTACGGAGGAATAACACAACAGTAACTCATTTCAAAACCAACACAGTGCATACCGAGCTCGTAATTTATAAATACATTGTAATCATTCTTAGGTTCATACCCTACAGATTTTTTTCCATCTGTGTCAATCTCTGTATACTTTTTTAACTTATTGAGTTTGAACGGTGGGTTCGTATCATAAGCCAAAGCAGTAGATGCAGACATTGTCATAAACGCAACTGATGTAGCTAGAGAAACTAATAGATTTTTTTTCTTCATTGTTTCTATCTCCCTTGTTTATATTAAAATTCACTTGGAGTATTACATTTTATAATTTAAGTAGAGGTTAAATGAATGGTAAACGGAGCAAATATCACATAAGTTTTACTAATGTGATATTGTTGTGATTAATAAGAATAAGTTTTATATTAAATACAAGTAAAATAAGAAAAAATTATCTCTTTTTAAATGTTACTAAAAAATCACCACCCTCTAGTTCTTCTGACTGATAAGAGTATAAAGTGGACACTCTTTCAAAGAGAGGTTGTGGCTCATGAAAAAATGTTACTTTCAATCGATCACTCTCTGTTTGTAACATTTCTAAGCTTACTATTGTATTTACCATAGGCTCTGGAGGAGAGCACTCTGTAGCGTTAAACTCATAAATATTTAAACCATCTTCTTCATAATTGTAAATATCTAATGTGGCTCTTGGCACTTGAACTAATTTTTTTTGCATCTACTTTCCTTTTTATTATTTAGAGATTTTTATCTCAAAACATTTTTTTTCACTCTCTTTGAGTATAACACTCCCACCATGTGCCTCAGCAATTTGTCGAGAAAGAACTAACCCAAGACCATTTCCTTTTATCTTGGTACTCTTAAAGGCTTCAAAGAGATCTTTTTTACTATCTATTGCTACACCACTATCATATATATCGAAGAGATGATACTCTTTATCTTCTACATAAACTACTTCTATCACACCACTCTCTTCATCATCCAACTCTATTGCATCAATGGCATTAAGAATAAAGTTTGAAAAAAGCATCTCCAAAAGATCTTTATCTGCATTTAATTCAAAATTTACAGAAGGAAAAATAAATTCTATATCTTTCGAGTAGGCATAGTAGCCGATAGAAGCATTTACAGAGTCTTGTAATTCACTCCATAAAAATTTACTCTTCACAGCTTGTACACCTTTTGAAAACATAAGTGTTGATTTTATAATACGCTCTATTCTTGCTACAGAGTTTTGAATCTCTTCAACAATAGGAATATTTTTATCAATAACTCGTTTTTTCAGAGTTGAGCTTAAAAGTGAAATAGAACCTATTGGATTTCGTATTTCATGAGAGAGATGCGCTGCCATCTGTCCCATAGTAGCAAGATTTTCTTTTCTTTTTTGTTCTGTTATATCTATAGCAGAAAGCATAATTTTATCTTTGTATGTAGAACTTTTAATTAAATAAGAGTAGGAATTAAACTTTATCTCATAATCACTCTCTTTATACTCCAAAAGCCTCAAGAGCTCTTTCAAATCACGTGCATGAGAATTTTGTAAAAATATACTGTTATCAGAGTTTACGATCCAAATTGCATTTGGTAAAAACTCTACAACCTTTTCAACTGTATCTTGCAAGTGAGCATAGGAGCCTTTTAAATCATTAAACTCATTTTCTACTCTATACGTCTGTTCTATTAAAAGGTTTAACTCTTCAGGGGTTACGGTTGCCATTTAGTTCTTAAACGCCACTAATATTTTATAAAGAGAATGAGCATCATCACTACCAGCTAACTCACGGATAGAGTGCATCGCTAAAGTTGGTAGTCCTATGTCTATAGTCTCTATACCTAGTCTTGTAGCAGTTATAGGTCCTATGGTTGAGCCACAGCCCATGTCACTACGAGTTACAAAATTTTGTAAAGGTTCGTTAATACTTTTTGCACTATCCATAAACTTTGAGATAGTTGTAGAGTTTGAGGCATAGCGCTGGTTGGCGTTTACTTTTATAACTACACCCTTGTTCATGTGAGGGGTATGTTTTAAGTCATGTTTTGATGGGAAGTTTGGGTGGATAGCATGCGCATTGTCAGCACTTATCATCATAGATGTTCGTATCATATTCATATACTCATCCATATCTCCAAACATACGTTTGAGTGTTGACTCTAAGAAACTTCCTGCTGCTCCACTTGTAGATTCACTTCCAACCTCTTCATGATCAGATGCTATAAATAGCATTGGTTTAGAAGCTTCAACACTACAGATAGAAAGCATTCCAACATAACAAGAGAGAAGATTATCTAATCTTGCACTCGATATAAAATCATCATGAAGTCCCACAAAAGATGCCTTTTGAGTATCATAAAAGCTAAGCTCACTTGCATAGACCTCTTTAATGTCTAAAATTTCATTTTTATTCAGTTGCCATTTTAAAAACTCATCAAATTCAAAATCATCATTTGTTGTCATGATAGGGCATACATCAGTCTGTTTATTAACAGTTTTGTCTTTATTCGCCTTATCATCAAGATGAATTGCTAAAGAGGGAATAGTTGCTATAGATTTGCCAACATTTATAAGTGTATCTGCTAACTCATCATTCGCATTTAAGTATGTCACACGCCCAGCTATAGAGAGATCTCTATCAAACCAAGGTGTAAGCAGAAGTCCACCATAAGGTTCAACACCAAACTTCACGACACCATGCTCTTTTATAACTGGATTTGGTTTGAGTTTTAGGTTTGGAGAGTCACTGTGTGCTCCAACCATCACATAGTTTCTACTCGCTTTAGGATATGTAAATGCTATCACAGAAGAGTCATTTCTTGTTACAAAGTACTTTTTACCTACTTCTAACTCCCACTTTTCTGCTTCATCTAGTCTATGAAAGCCTGCATTTAAAAACATAGCCGACATATTTTGTGTTGCATGAAAAGGTGTTGGAGATGCATCCAAAAAGCCTAAAAGACCCTCATTAAAATCATTTTTTTCCATCCCTATTCTACTCCATTTTTTTCTATTAAGTACTCTGTCATCTTATCTGCTGAAATAGGTCTTGAATAAAAATACCCTTGAATAAATTTACAACCATTTTCGAGTAAAAAATCTTTTTGTTGTTCTGTCTCAACACCCTCAGCAATTACCTTAAGGTTCAAACTCTCACAAAGATTTATAATAGTTTTACTAATCGCTACATCCTCCGTATCTTGAGGAAGGTTATCTATAAATGATTTGTCAATTTTTAGCTTATTTATAGGAAGCCGTTTTAAATATGCTAAAGAGGAATACCCTGTTCCAAAATCATCAATAGCAATAGAGATCCCGAGGTCACTTATCTGCTGTAAAATTTCTATAGACTCATTAGGGTTATTCATAATTTGTGTTTCAGTTACTTCAAACTCTATATTTTCATAAGCACACTCTTCACTCTCTAAAAGAGACTTTACAAATGATACAAAACTCTTATCTTCAAGCTGTTTAATCGCTACATTTAAAGAGAGTTTTCCAGGATTTAGCCCAGCTTCTTTCCACTCTTTAAACTGTTGTAGTGCTTTTTTCATAACAATTCTATCAAGCTCTACTATCATTCCTGTAGCTTCCGCTAAAGGGATAAATCTATCAGGGTAGATAAAGCCCATACTTTTATGTTGCCAACGAACCAAAGCTTCCATTCCAACAAGCTTCTCTGTTTGTGCATCTATCTGTGGTTGATAGTAAACAACGAGTTCATCACTCACAAAAGCCTTTTTTAATTCAGTAGTAATTAAAACTTTTTCATGTGCTTTTTTAGTCATCTCTTGATCATAGTAGCTATATCTATTTTTTCCATCACTCTTTGACTTATACATAGCTGCATCAGCATTACGTAAAAGCTCATCAGATGTTTTTCCATCATGTGGATAGATAGAGACACCTACACTAATAGAGATATGAAGTGTATTTGCCCCTATCAAAAATGGTGCACCAAAAATATTCATACCATTTTCTATAATAGCAGAGATATTTTTTATATCTTTTATCTCATTAAGAACAACAACAAATTCATCCCCTCCCAAACGCGAAAGGCTATCTGTTTTTCTCATCTGAACAGTCATTCTTCTAGCAACTTCTATTAGTACCTTATCTCCTACTGAATGACCTAAAGAGTCATTTATCTCTTTAAACTCATCTATATCTATAAATATAATTGCCGAATGCGTACCATATCTATCTGCCATTTTCATAGACTGTTCTAGCCGATCTAAAAAAAGTACACGATTTGGAAGACCTGTCAAAAGATCATGATTTGCTTGATACTCTAAAAGTTTACGTTGCTCTTCTAAAATACCTAAACTCTTTTCTAAGTGAGTCTGTGTCGCTTTAAGTTCTGTAATATCACGACCCGCACCAACTGTTCCAATGGTATTTCCATCTTTATCATAAAAGGGAGCCTTATATACCTCAAGATACATAAGCTTACCCTTTACATTACCATACTCTTCAAATTTCATTGCCCTGTCATTATCTATAACATCTTGATCACTATTAAAACAGAGTTCACCAAAAGTATGCCACTCAGGATTCTCTTTATGTGCTTCTCTCTCTCGAAGTGCAAAAAAGACATCACCCTTTCCTATAGGTTCATGAATATCTTTTGCCATTAAAAGTCCATCACAAATAGCCTTATTTGCATAGATATATTTGCCATTAAGATCTTTTACCCAAAGCATATCAGGAAGATGCTCTGTTAATAGGCTCAGAAGATCCGAATTGTGCTCTTTTAACTCCTCTAGTTCAAAAGTCATTTTTTTCTCCAAAATATTATTTTATAGATAGGGTGCAACACAAACTCTATTTCGTCCACTATTCTTTGCTTCATAGAGCGCTTCATCTGCTCTATTTATAGTCGCTTCTAGATTGATTTCTGAGTTACTATCAAACTGAGAAACCCCTATACTTACACTAAAATGAATCGCCTCTTCTTCTTTTATAGGAATAGATAAAGAGTCCACAACTTCACGTATTTTTTGTGCGATAGTAGTCGCACCTTCTATCTCTGTATTAGGGAGAAGGATTATAAACTCTTCACCTCCCCACCTACAAACTATATCACTTTTTCTACTATTTTCTTGAAGTAGTTGAGAAAGTTTTATGATAACCTCATCACCAATCTTATGACCGTATATATCGTTGATATTTTTAAACTTATCTATATCGAGCATCATAAGAGATATAGCTCTTGCTTCTCGTTTTGCTAAAAGGAGAAGCGAGTCACTTACCTCCATAAAGTATCTTCTATTATAGAGCTTCGTCATCGAATCAGTAGAAGCAAGGACTTTTAACTCATCTTGTGCTTTTTGCAACTCTTGTGTTTGCTTAGCCAGTCGAAATTGAGTACTTATAAGATCACCTTGTGCTTTTTTCTGACGACTTATATCAAGTGCGATCATAATAAGAATTTTTTTAGAATTCAAGACTGTCACTCTATTTTGCACTTGATACCATCTACTTGTCATCTCACTAAAATATTCATACTCAAACTCTTCTTTATCACTACTAGAATCTAAAGATTGCTGAGTCATATCATCTTTATGTTTGAGTTGACACCATGAACAGACAGCATCTAAACCATAAATACTCTCCCAGCACTTCTTAGCATCCTTTTTATGCATTATTTTTTGCATAGCACTATTTCTATAGATTACTTCTGAACTCTCTATATCTATAATACCAAGAGCAAATTCTGAAGTTTCATTGCAAATAAACTCTTTTACCTTTGCATCATCGAAGTTCATCATTTGTACACTATTCATCTAATAAATACTCATCTTCTTTAGGAGACTCTAAATTTTTATAAATACTATTCAAGGCTTCATCAAAATTCTCTTGAGTAATTGGTTTGAGTATATAACCCTGTGCCCCCACTTTTAAAGAACGCATTATCACCTCTTCTTGTCCATGTGATGTTACGACTAAAATAGTTACCTCTTTATTAAACTCTCTTATTTTCTCTATAGCTTCTAAACCATCCATGTCAGGCATAGTAATATCCATAGTAATAAGATCAGGCTTTGTTTCACGACAAATATCTAATGATAAAAGCCCACTCTCTGCTTCACCAATAACAGTGTGTCCAGCATTCTGTACATAAGTCTTCACATTATTTCTCATCATAATAGAGTCATCTACTACCAAAACTTTTAACATACTACTCAGAATCCTCCAGAAGCTCATCCCCAACAACACTCTCTAACTCAGGAAATATTTTTCCTATAGCTTCACGCAGTTTTTCAGGAGAAACAGGCTTAAGTATATAGCCTTTTGCACCAGCTTTAAGTGCATTCATAACCATCGACTCTTGACCATGAGATGTTACCATTATGACATTTGCTTCAGCATCTATCTCTTTTATTTTCTCGACTGCGGTAATACCATCCATATCAGGCATAGTAATATCCATAGT
>Ga0256837_1002719_pt1 | contig 10692 bp, 8 predicted proteins | sample 4562384metaG_FD_185976 | JGI IMG/M metagenome (GOLD analysis project Ga0256837, IMG submission 185976) | Hydrothermal vent microbial communities from Guaymas Basin, Mexico - 4561-384 | ecosystem: Environmental > Aquatic > Marine > Hydrothermal vents | place: Mexico: Guaymas Basin | collected... | reverse complement strand
CAGGTTGAAGGATAGTTTCATTATCTATTTTCCAATCAACTGGCATTAAGGCTTTACATAAATTACATTCATCTAAAAGTTCATCAAGTTGTCTAGCAATTTTTAAACTAATTCTTTGATGATTTATTACAGGCATAGGAGCCATTGCATAAGGAATTCCGTGTATTAACTCCCATCTATCGCTCCAATTTTTATAGTCTTCATAAGTATATCTTGGTAAATCTTCTATTTTTAAAGCACCCATAATATCTCCTTTTATCTAATATGCTATAATTATAGCAAAAAAAAGGGATTATATGATTTTTTTATCACCTCCTCATATGAGTGGAAATGAACAAAAATATATAGACGAAGTTTTTAAAAGTAATTATATTGCACCTGTAGGAGAATTTATAAATAGATTTGAAGATAGTGTAAAAAACTATACAAATTCTAAAAATGCAGTAGCTCTAATTAATGCTACAAGTGCTATCCATTTAGCTCTTAGAATTCTTGGGATAGGAGAGGGGGATAAAGTAGCAGTTTCAAGCTTTACTTTTATTGGCTCAGTTACTCCTGTTTTATATCAAAAAGCTGAGCCGATTTTTATAGATAGTGATGAGAGTTGGAATATGTCTCCTGAATTACTTAAAAAGGCTATAAAAGAAAATGATATAAAAGCAGTGATAGTTACACACCTTTATGGACAAATGGCAAAAATAGAAGAAATTGTAAAAATTTGTAAGGAAAATAATATTTATTTAATTGAAGATAGTGCTGAAAGTTTAGGGGCAAGTTATAAAAACAAACAATCAGGAACTTTTGGAGATTTTGGAGTTTATAGCTTTAATGGAAATAAAATATTAACTACAAGTGGTGGTGGAATGTTAATTAGTGAAAATAAAGAATGGATTGAAAAAGCAAAATTTTTATCTACTCAAGCAAAAGAGGATTATCCTTGGTATGAGCATGAAACTTATGGATATAATTATAGAATGAGTAATGTTTTAGCAGCTATTGGTGTAGCTCAAATGGAAGTTTTAGAAGATAGAGTAGAGAAAAAAAGAGAAATTTTTTCTTGGTATAAAGAGTTTTTAAAGGAAGAATTTATGCCAGAGATTGAAAACTCAATAGGAAATAGATGGCTTACAACTTTAACTTTTAAAGATAAAAATCCACTTGAAGTTATGGAAGTTTTGAAACAAAATCAAATTGAAAGTAGGCCTTTATGGAAACCTATGCATATGCAACCTTTATTTAAAAATAATAAAGCATATTTAAATGGAGTGAGTGAAAATTTATTTAAAAAAGGGCTTTGTCTTCCAAGTGGGACACAACTTACAAAAGAGCAAGTAAAATATATTTCTAAGGTTATAAATGAAGTTATTTAAACCAACTGGTATTAAACGAGTTTTGTTTTTTGTAATTGGAGATATAATTTTATCTATTTTTACAATTATTTTAGCTTATTTAGTAAGATTTAAATTTCAAATACCACAAAGTTTTTATTCATCTATTTTTACAACTTTTGCTATTTTAATTCCTTTAAAAATATCTATCTTAGCAATATTTAGACAATATTCTATTACTTGGAGATTTTATTCCTTTGTAGATGCAAAAAATTTACTAAAAGCTCATATTTTAATATATATTATTTTTGGAATTATCTCGTTTTTAGGATTTAAATATTTTTATATTCCAAAGAGTATATCAATAATAGATTTTTTCTTTTCTTTTGTAATGCTTGGAAGTTTTAGATTTTTTAAAAGACTTTTAATAGAAACAAATCAAAATGAAAAAAAAGCAATTTTTATAGGAGCAAATACAAAAACTCAATCATTTATTAAAAGATGTTTAAATGGGGAATTGAATTTTTATCCTATTGCTATTTATGATGAGATTGATAGTGAAAGTTATATATCAAATGTAAAAGTATATCATTTAGATAAACTTCAAAAAACAGAAGCTAAAATAGCAATTATTACTAAAAGTTTATCAAAAAACGAACTTGATATACTTGTAAATAAACTTACTAAAATAGGGATTAGTGATATTAAAATAGCAAGCGATTTTGAAAATAAAATAAAAGACCTTTCAATTGAAGATCTTTTAGCTAGAAAACCAAAAGATATAGATACAAAAGAGATAGCAAAATTTATAAAAGATAAAGTTATATTAGTTACAGGAGCAGGAGGAAGTATTGGAAGTGAAATAGTTAGACTTTGTAATTCTTTTGGTGCAAAACAAATAATAATGGTAGATAAATGTGAATATAATCTATATCAAATTTCAAATGAAGTAAATGGAGTTAAAATATTATGTTCAGTTAATTCACCACTTTTAGAAAAAACTTTTAAAGAATATAAACCCCAAATTGTAATTCATGCAGCAGCTTATAAACATGTGCCTATGTGTGAAGAAAATAAACTTAGTTGTATTTATAATAATGTTTACGGAAGTATAAGAGTAATTGATTTAGCTATTAAATATAAAGCTCAAAAATTAGTAAATATCTCTACAGATAAAGCAGTTCGTCCTACAAATGTGATGGGAGCTACTAAAAGAATAGTTGAGTTATATGCTAAAAATGTGCCAAGTGGTGATACTGAAATAGTTTCAGTTAGATTTGGAAATGTATTAGGAAGTAGTGGTAGTGTAGTGCCTTTATTTAAAAAATGTATAGAAGAAAATAAAAATCTTCCAGTTACTCATCCAGAAATTACAAGGTATTTTATGCTTATACCAGAAGCTTGTAAATTAGTGCTTCAAGCAGCAGCTATTGCAAAAGGGGGTGAGCTTTTTATACTTGATATGGGTGAAGCTGTAAAAATAAAAGATTTAGCTCAAAAAATGATAAATCTAAGTGGTAAAAATTTAAAAATAGAATATGTAGGACTTCGTAAAGGGGAAAAACTTTATGAAGAATTACTTATAAGTGATAAAGATTTAAAAACAAAATATGAATCTATTTTTATAGTAAATGAAGAAAAAATAGATTTTAATAAATTAAAAAAGAATATAGAAAAATTAAAACACGATTGGGAAATTCTTAAAGAAATAGTCCCAGAATATAAGGAGAAAAATTGAAAATACTTTTTGTGTGTTTAGGAAATATTTGTAGAAGTCCATTAGCTGAAGGTATAGCAAGAAGTTTAAGTGATGAGCATATTTTTGATAGTGCTGGAACTGGACATTGGCATATAGGAGAAGCACCTTGTCAAAAATCACAACTTATAGCTAAAAGAAAAGGAATAGATATAAGTAACTTAAAAGCTAGACAAATATCAAAAGATGATATAGGAAAATGGGATAAAGTAATTGCTATGGATTCTAAAAATTTAGCTGATTTAAAAGCTATGGGATTTGAAAATGCAAAGATGCTTTTAGATATAGATGTGCCAGATCCATATTTTTTTGATGGGGATGATGGTATGGATGAGATTTATGAAATGATAAAAAAGGGAGTTAAAAGAGTTATATAACTCTTACATCCCTGGAAGTCTAGGGATTTTATTTAGTTTTGAGTTTCTACAATACCAACCCCATCCTTTTTTCATTAAATGACCAATCCAAGGCATAGGAATCATTTTAGCTCTTGAATTATCTCTATATACAAAAGCAGCTCCATCACCTGTATCCATTACACATAAGATGTTGATATGTGAAATATACTCTTTTCTACTTTCACTTCCTTTTTCCATTTGAGTGATGTTATAAGCTACTGCTTTTGCCATTACTTCAGCTAAATGTCCCTGTTTTGCTCTCCAATCAGGACCATCAATAGCAGCACTATCACCAACAGCAAATACTCTATATTTACCAGTTTCACTTTCTTCATTTTCATCAAAATTATGCATCACTTCACAATATTCATTTATTTTAATAAAACCAGCTTCATTTAAAGGTAAATCACTATTAGCAAATACTTTATGTCCATTTCCAGCAGGGATAAACATAGTTAAATCACTTTCAAGTTTACTGTCATCTTCAAAAATAATTCCATCTTTTTCAAATTTTTTTATTTTTTTACCTACATGTTTTTTGATATTAAGTCTATCAAACATCATATCCATCATATCTAAAGCTTTTTCTCCCATTCTAGCACCTGGCTTTGGCATTGGAGCAAAAAAAGTGATTTCAAATTTATCTCTAATTCCAAGTTTTTTAAGTTTATTATGAACATTAAACATTACTTCAAAAGCAGGTCCACCTCTTACATTACTTGGGTCTTTTGGATTTCCACCAAAACCAAATGTAAGTTTTCCACTTCCTTTTTTGATTAGTTCATCAAGTCTATTTTTGATTTTGATACTCTCTTCTGGTGCTCCACAAATAGAGATAAAGTTTTCTTCTCCATTATGTTTCATTTTTCCACCACCAATAGCAATTACAAGATATTCATAACTAAATGTATTATTTTTACAATATACTTTATTTTCTTTTGTTTTTATTGATTCAACCTCATCTATAATAAGCTCAAATCCATGAACTTTGCTTAAATCAGCTAAGTCAACTTTTACATCATCAAAATTATATTCACCAGTAGGAATCCAAATTGAAATAGGATATATATAAAAATACTCTCTATTAGATACTAAAGTTACATCGAAACCCTCTTTTCTTAGCCAAATTGCACTTTCAAGTCCTGCAAATCCACCACCAAGAACTAATATTTTCTTTTTCATTGTATACAAACCTTTTTTTTATTATAATTTTATCATAAAATTATTTATAATTTCAATTTATAATAAATATTATAAAAAGTTATATATGATACTATTATAACTTTTGCTTTTTATTTATTTTAATTTATGATAAAATTAGTCTTATTTTATAAATAGGGAGATTTTATGATTTTTACTCGTTCAACAGGATATGCACTATTAGCATTAGCAGAACTTGCTACTATAAAAGATGCTATTGATACAACTCATTTATCTAAGAGAATAGGTGTTAGTAAATATTTTTTAGCTAAACTTTTGCAAAATTTATCAAAAAAAGGGATAGTTAAATCGTTTAAAGGTGTAAATGGTGGATTTATTTTAGATAAAGAACCACAAGATATAAAAGTAATAGAAATTTTTAAATGTGTAGAGGATAAAGATTTTTTAGTATATGAATGTGCTCAAAATGAATTAGATTGTCCAAATAACAGAGCTAGTGTATGTAGTATTTGGCCATTTTTACATTTATTAGAAGATAATATACTTACTTATTTAGAAAAATTTACATTAGAAGATGTTATAAGGATGAGAAGCTGTTAGCAAAATTATCTAAATTTAAGGAAAAAATAGGGGGAATTAGTGATTTAGGGGTAGTATTTTTTGTATTTGCTATTTTACTAATTATCATTATTCCTCTTCCAAGTGTAATTTTAGATTTTTTCCTTACAATTTCTTTAGCAGTTGCTGTTTTAATTCTTTTAATTTCTCTTTATATTCCAAAGCCCACAGACCTTTCAACATTTCCGACACTTATTCTAATCGTAACTTTATATAGACTTTCATTAAATATTGCTACAACAAGGATGATTTTAAGTAACGGGCATGAAGGACCTGAAAATGTAAGTGAGCTTATTACTGCTTTTGGGGAATTTGTAGTAGGTGGAAATTATGTAATAGGGATTATTGTATTTATTATATTAGTTGTGATTAACTTTATGGTAGTAACTCAAGGTTCAACTAGGGTTGCAGAAGTAGCTGCAAGATTTACACTTGATGCAATGCCTGGTAAACAAATGGCTATTGATGCAGATTTAAATGCTGGTCTTATTGGTGAAGATGAAGCAAAAAAAAGAAGACAAGAGTTAATTTCGGAAGCTAACTTTTATGGGGCAATGGATGGGAGTAGTAAATTTGTAAAAGGTGATGCCGTCGCTGGTATTATTATCACATTAGTAAATATAATAGCTGGATTTTTAATAGGGGTATTTCAGCATGATATGAGTATGGCTGATGCTGCAAGTAGTTATACTATTTTAACGGTAGGAGATGGACTTGTAGGACAAATTCCAGCACTTATGGTATCGACTGCTACTGGTATTATGATTACAAGAGCTAGTAAAGATGAAAGTAATTTTGCTGAAGGGGTAATAGGGCAACTTGCGAATGATTATAAAGTATTGATGATTGTTGGCTTTGTAATGTTTTTATTTTCACTTACACCTGGATTTCCTACATTAAGTTTATTATTTGTAGGATTTATATTTTTTATAAGTGGATATATGATGAAAGTTACACAAGATGGTCATAATCCTATAAAAGAATTATTTGCTAAATTTACTAAAAAAGCTCCTAAACAAACTGAAAAACCACAACAAAAACAAAAAGAAACACAAAAAGAGAAACAAAAAGAAGTTAAAAAAGAAACACCAGAAGAAAAGGCAGCAAAAGAGGAAAAAATTATAGAAGATGTTCTAAAAATAGAGATTTTAGAACTTGCAATAGGATATCAGCTTATAAAATTAGCTGATCCAAATCAAGGTGGAGATTTACTTGATAGAATAAAAACTATGAGAAGAAAAATTGCAGCTGATTTTGGATTTTTAATGCCTCAAGTTAGAATTAGAGATAATTTAAGTTTAAATCCAAATCAATATCAAATTTTATTAAAAGGGGTGCCTATAGGAGAAGGGGAAATTTATCCAGATAAATTTATGGCGATGACAAATCCAATGGTAACAGAAGAGATAGAAGGAATTCCTACAAAAGAACCAGCTTTTGGAATAGATGCAATATGGATAGATGCTGATAAAAAAGAAGATGCTTTAATGGCAGGTTATACGGTTATTGATCCTTCTACTATTATTGTAACACATATGAGTGAATTAGTGAAAAAATATGCAGAAGAGCTTTTAACTAGACAAGATGTTCAAGAAATTTTAGATAGAGTAAAAAAAGATTATCCAGCAATTGTAGAAGATTGTTTGAAAGTCGCTTCAATAGGGCTTATTCAAAGGGTATTAAAAGCACTTTTACATGAAAAAATACCTATAAAAGATATGATAACTATTTTAGAAACTATTACAGATACTGCTGAAATTACAAAAAATATTGATATAATTGTAGAACAAGTTCGTACTCGTTTAAGTAGAGTAATAACTAACCTATATAAAGATGAAAATGGGGTCATAAAATTAGTAACATTTGATACTAATACAGAGCAATATTTGCTTAATAAAATGAATCAACAAGGTGATAATAGACAATTTATGTTGAGTGTTGCTGAAATGAATAAATTAGTTGATGAAGTTTCTAAAACAGCTCAGCAATTATTATCACAAGGGGTAGCACCAGTAATACTTATAGTAGATCCGGTTATTAGAAAATCATTAGCAGAGATTTTTGAAAGATTTGGATTAGATGTGGTAGTGTTAGCTCATTCTGAGATTGATTCAAATGCAAAATTTGAGGTATTAGGTTCAATTAGTATAAATTTTTAGGAGAGTGAAATGATTATAATAGGAATATTGTTGATTTTAATAGGTAGCTATGCTTCTATCTATTTAGCTAAGTTAGATATAGTTCAACATAGTTTATCTTTTTTGCCACCTTTTGTTCCGACAGAATTTGTGATAAATAGTATAGCTTTTGTTTTTGTATATATTTTATATGCATTTTTTGAAAAAGCAAAATATCGTTCATTGTTTGATGATATAGAAAAAATAAATGTGGCTTTAAATCAATTTATTTCTGATAAAAAAATAGAAGTCCCAGAATTATCTACATCCTTTTTAAGGACAACTTTGCATTTAATTACAAAAATAGAACAAGATTATCAAAAGTATGATCAAAAAGTGAAATCAAAAATAGAGATTTTAGAAAATGATATAGAAGCTTTAGAAACTATTTTAAATTTAGAAGATGTATTAGTTTGTGAGGTAACAGAATCAGGAAAAGTAAAAAAAGCTAATAAACAATTTTTAAAATTCTTTGGGTATGAAAATGAAGTAAAATTAAATATGCAAGTTAAAAATATTCAAGAATTATTTGGTGATGAATTTGGAGGGGTGTATTTAAATGAAATTTTACATCAGGAAAAGAAAATAAAAATAAATAATAGAGAATTTTTATTAAGAATTGAAAAAGTGCAAAAAGAAGAAAGCTATATTATTAGTTTAATAGATATTACTAATTTTGAAGAAGAAAAAAAAGAGATAGAGAAAAAAGCTTTATTTTCAGGAAGTTTAAAATCTGAAAAAGCTATAAATAAAACATTTGAAACTACTATGATTAGAATAATTAATTATGAAAATTATGCTGAGCATTTAGGGCTTGGTATTTTAGAAGTGTTTGAAGAAGCATTTGTAGCTAAGATAAAATCTTTTGGATATGATGAAATATTTAAAATTCAAAATGATATTTTTGCTATATATGATTTAAAAGTGGATTATGAAAGATATAAAAAAGTATTAGAAGAAACTATAAAAATAGTAGTAGCAGGGGATACTTATATATTTAATCCAAAAGTTGTATTAGCTTCAGGAGTTAATTTTGACCAAGCATATCAACAAATTTTAGAATCAACTAAAACTTTTGTATCAAAAGAAAAAAATGATGTGAAATATCATCCAGAAATTATTAGACTATTAAACAAATCTATAGATAATAATAATATTGCATTAGGATATAAAGTGATAGATGGTCAGAACAATACCATTGTAATAACACCAGTTATAGAAGATGAATATGGTGCAGAATTAGGTGATAAGATAATTTTAGATTTAGCTAGAGAGTTTAATTTATATTTAATGTTAGTAAAAGAATTGTTACTAAATAACTTAAATATATTAAAAAATCATAAAATTATTATAGATGTAACAAGTGAAGAGTTACTTTCTACTACAATTTTAGCAGATTTGTTGTCTTTAATTAGAAGAGAAGATTTATTTGTAATATTTAATGTTGATATAAATTCAAATTATTCAGTAGTGTTTCCTATTTTAAAACAGATTAAATCATTTGCTCAATTAAGTATAAAAAATGTAGGTAGAGGATATATTAGTTTTAGAGATGTATATGCATTAAAAGTAGAATATTTAGAAGTAGACGATTCTATTATTCAATTAATACAGACAAATCCTCAATGGAAATTTTTATTAGATTCAGTAAAAATTTTAGTATCAGCTCAAAAAACTAAGTTATTAGCAAATAATTATAAGGATGATAGAGTATTAAGAATTTCTAATGAATTAAAAGTTTATAAAAATTAACTCAAATTGCTATTTAAAATAGGTAAAACATTATTTTAGTGCGATTTTTTAGCAGTCGTTTTTGCCTAAAAGAAAAAAGTCTCTCATTTAAATAATTTCCTTTTACCTATTTTATGGATTTTGTTATAATTATAAACTAGCAATTTGAGTAAAAATTAATATTTGTTACCAAAATGTTATTTTAGAGTTTTATAATTCCTTGACAAAAAATAAAAAGGAATTATAATGAAAAAAATAATTGCAGGTTTAACATTAGCAGCAGTTAGTACATTTGCTTGGACAATTAATGCAACAGGAGCAAGTTTTCCATATCCAGTATATAAAGAAACTATTAGACATTTTTATAAAGAAACAGGAAATAAAGTAAATTATACTCCTACAGGAAGTGGAACAGGCATAAAAGAGATAGCAAAAAGACATGTTGATTTTGGAGGGACTGATAAACCTCTAAGTCCAAAAACTCTAAAAAAAGCAAAATTATATCAATTCCCAACAGTAGTAGGTGGGATTGTATTTGCTTATAATCTTCCAGGTGTAGATAAACTTAAACTAAGTCAAGCAGCAATTACAGGGATTGTATTAGGAAATATTCAATATTGGGATAATCCAGAACTAAAAAAATATAATTCAAATTTACCACATCAAAAAATCATTTTTGTTCACAGAAGCGATAAATCAGGAACAACTTTTAACTTTAGTTATTATCTAAGTAAAATGGATAAAACTTGGAGAAAAAAATATGGTGCTAAAAAAATTATAAATTGGCCTACAGACGGGCAAGGTAGAGGAATTGCTGGTAAAGGTAATTTTGGTGTAAGTAGTGCTATTAAAACAAATAAATATTCTATTGGATATGTTGATTATGCTGATGCAGTAAAAAATAATTTAGCTATGGCTGATATCCAGGCAAGAGATGGTAAATTTATATCGCCAGCTCCAGATGAATTTGCAAAAGGTGCAGCATATGCTGGTTTTGATGCAAAAAAAGATTTTTATAAAATTATTGCTTATCCTAAAAAAGGGTATCCTATTATAGCAGCGACATTTATTTTATTACCAAAAGAAAAAGTTGATGCAGATAAAAAAGTTACTCAATTTTTTGATTATATGTATAAACACGATGAAATAGCAAATAAACTTGGATATATTCCATTACCAACAAATATAAAAACTCAAGTAAGAAATTATTGGAGAAATAAAGGGATTAAATAATCCCTTTATCCATAAAAAGGTTTTAAATGGAATCTATATTTAAAAAAATTGCTTCAATGAGTGCTACGACTATTCTTTTAATATTATCATCTATTTTTATTGTGTTGTTTATTTATGCAAAACCAGCTATTGCAGAATATGGACTTAACTTTATTATAGACCAAAGATGGGGAGTAGAAGTGCCTTTAGATAATGTCAAAAAAGAAGATAAAGTATCTATAAAAGAAAAAAAAGTAGAACAAAAAGCACTAACAAATGATGATGAAATTGCAGTAGATGAAGAGGATTTA
>Ga0256837_1002718_pt1 | contig 10694 bp, 12 predicted proteins | sample 4562384metaG_FD_185976 | JGI IMG/M metagenome (GOLD analysis project Ga0256837, IMG submission 185976) | Hydrothermal vent microbial communities from Guaymas Basin, Mexico - 4561-384 | ecosystem: Environmental > Aquatic > Marine > Hydrothermal vents | place: Mexico: Guaymas Basin | collected... | reverse complement strand
CACCACTTGCACCGATAGTACCAAATGTACCATTGTTACCCATTGGAATTGCACCCTCTACAAAAAGAAGATACTTGTCTTTAAAATGCTCCATCGCTTCTTCTAGTTGCTTTTCAGCTTGATGTCCAGCTGCTGCTTGAAGTGTTTCATGAAACTCTAAAGAGATGATATCTAGTACGATCTCATCGATTTTTGGTCCATCTGAACGAAGCAATGCTTCTGAGTTTCCTGCACAATCAGAGAGTTCCAACCAGATAACAGGAGCACGATTCATCATAAGTGCAGCATCTGCTACAAGAGGAGTGAATGAAGCTGGTAACATCAACATACCTGTTACAGCACTCGCCCACTTCATAAAATCACGTCTCTCTATACCATGAGTCTCTAAAACATCCCCTATTTCCAATCTATTATTGATTGGTTGTTGTGTTTTTAGTTCATCGATCCTTGCTTGACATGTTTCAAACAACTTAGCATAATATGCATCACCTTTGTTTGTATCAACACGTGCACTTTTAGATGTAAAAAGCTTTTTTACACCCTCTATTCTATCTGCCATAGCCAACTCCTCTTTTTCTTAATGAATAATCATTCACTATGCTACAAAAGAGTTACTTAAAAAAATATTATAATTTTTAATTTAAACTAAAAGTTTGTTTTTCTTATATTTATTTAGGACTAGAGAGAAACTTTTAGTGTGTAGTACATACAGAACAGACATCAAATGTTTTAAAGATAAACATCGCTTCTGCCTCACTAACACCTATCATAGCCTTTTGTGCAGGGGTTGGATTTTCTTGTGTGGAACTACCTATATTAAACTGTGTTGGAGTAATAATCTCATACGATGTTATAACTCCGTTTTGCACCTCTACACGGTGTAGTAATGGTCCTCTTGGAGCTTCTACAACACCTACGCCACTGCCACTAATTTTTGAAAAATCTACAGGTTTATTGTATGATGGTTGTGTAATATCAATCTTCTCTAACAACAATTTAGCCTCTTGCATCAAAGAAGCTAGTTCAAAAACCCTTGCCATAACTCTTGAGTAAGCACTATCTTTAAATCTACGATGGATATTTTTTATCACCGGTACTGCGTTTGACATAGATCGAGCTAATGGTCCTGTTTCATAATAATCATCTTTATATACAGCATTAAGAGCAAAACTTTTCTCTTGTGGTGCATACGGTTTGACACTTTTTACAAGAGCACTTTCAACATGAAAAGATCTAGTATGTTTCATCTTAGATGGTTTTGAAAAATTATGCTTTCCAATCACTAAAAATCTATCATAAGCAAACCCTTTTGTGTTCATTCTTACGTCTATTAAAGTACTCTCAATAAATCCAACATCACTTTGCAAAGAGGCAAAATCTTTACATGATTCAAATGATAAAAATTGTTCCAAGGTTACACCTAAAGTCTCTTTTTCAAAAAATAAAATCAACTCATCTAGATAGGAAGTTGCTTTTAAAATATCAATATTTGTGGGGTCAGATGTTATCCCACCTGGTAGCATATATGAGGAGTGGGGCCATTGCCCTGCAAAAACAGCGATAGCTTTTGAAGCTAAACTTGAAGCATAAGCACCTTTGAGAGGTGTTTGTATTCGTGTAGTTTGTGTCAGTTTTATCAACTCTGGAATAATACTTAGATAGATCCATTTAAAATGATTTTGAATCATCTCTATCACTAAAGTAAATTCACGTATCACCTCTGCTTTTGTACTCAAACTAACAGGATTTGAACTGTTTTTATATACATCTTCAAGTGCTCTTACTGTTGCCATTAAATGAGCATGCCCACAGATACCACATACTCTTGGTGTAATCACCAAAGCATCAAGTGCACTCTTACCTTTGAGGATTGATTCCATACCTCGAAAATGGGGAAAAGTGATCGTTGCAAACTCTACTTTATCATCTTTTATATCGAAATAAATTGAAGCCTCACCCTCTATCTGTTCAACGAACTGTTTTGTAGTCAATAAGTTTTCCCTCCAGTCGCTTGATATGAAATGTCTTTGCGATCCCAGCAAGTGTAAGATAACTGCGTTTTGAAACACCAAGAGGGACATCGACAGGTATTGACATATTTGTTTTTGTGCTAAAGAGATCTCTTCGCGGAAAATCACTCTCAGTGCATCCAAAACATGGTGTTCCTACACGTGTTTTTGAACTGACATCATTCCACAATATCTTATTACATGATGCATGTGTCATTGGTGCTCTACACCCTTGAGTATAGTACAAACACCCCTCTTTTTCACCAAAATTTTCAGCATCCACTTTCCATTCAAAATACTCATTTCGTGTACAACCATGGTGTGCAAGATTACTATAAAGCTCACGAGGACGGTGAAGCTCATCAAGTAGTATCTCTTTTTGAGCACTTATCATCATAAGTACATACTCTAGCCACTCAGGATGTATAGGGCATCCTGAAAGGTTGATAACTTTTTGCTCAATAGTTACTAAAGGACCACTTTTTTTGTCTGCATCAAATAAAACTCCACTACTTCTCTCTGGAGCACTTGCCTTAAAAATACCCCCAAAACTCGCACATGTACCCACTGCGATCACATAACGAGCACAACTACTGTAATGCTGCAACCACTTCTCCAAAGAAATACCATCTCTTTGCATCATCGGATCGTATGTACCTTCAAAAATCAAAATATCACACTTCTGATGACACTTGCTAAGATCTTCAAGTGAAAATAATGCTGGTAGTGATGGATGATAAAGAAGTTCAAACTTCGATAAGAGTTGCTCTAAGCTATGAAGATTTAAAAAAGAGTGGGTGTTACCATTGCATGTAACACCTTGAAGCCAAAGCAAACGGGGCTTAGCGAGATTTGAGTGCATTGTAAATATTTTGTGATATAGACTCTTTATACCACTCTAGAGGTTGCGGTAAGATCTTTTCTCCAAAGAGGAACACCATACCACCAAGGTAACCCATAAACAAACCAAACGCAGAAAAGAAGTCCTGATCATGAAGCTCACTAGAAGCAACACCATCATCAAAAAACATCATCATCTCTGTTACAAATGGAGAAACACAAAGCATCCCCTCACACCCTTCACTAAAAACTTCACGGTTTGAAAGATACACACGTAAAAAATACTCTATCATTTCAGGCTTTTCTTCAGCCATATTAAAGTACATAGACACAATCTCATAAATTTTCTCTTGAGTTGAGATATCTCTTTCATTGATATCGCGGATATTCTCACCAAGATAAGTGGATATATAGATAAGTAACTCTTTTGCAAGAATATCTTTGGAGGTAAAATAGTTATAAAAGTTTCCAACACTCATACCAACCTTCTCTGCAATATCAGGAATAGTTGTTATATAAAATCCCTTTTCAGAAAACAGTTTTAAAGCAGCTGATATGATGCCATTTTTTCTTTCTTCTTTTGTTATTCTTGCCATTACAATCCAATAGTGATATTTTATACTTTATTATATCATTTATTTCCCTAAAAAAGGTGTAATAAAGCAAGAACAACTCTTTTTTTATGTTCTATAATCTGCGTTTATTTTAACATATTCATATCCAAGGTCACACCCATAAGCTGTGAACTTACCATCTGCAACCCCCAGGTCACATGAGATGCTAAAGCTACTTTGCTGCATGACTTTTGCCGCTTTTTCTTCCATCTCAGGGGTAAAGAGATTTTCCCCTCTATCATAAACACAGAGTTCATCAAAAGATATCTTAAGTGTTGCCTCATCGCACTCCACTCCACTTGCACCAACAGTAGAAGCAATACGCCCCCAGTTTGGATCTTCACCATAAAGTGCTGTTTTCATTAGAAGTGAATCTGAGAGTGCTTTGGCTACTTTTTCTGCTTCAGTATCATCTTTTGCACCTGTAACATTGTAGGTAACAAGTTTTGTAGCACCTTCACCATCTCTTACCATCTCACGTGCTAAAAAAAGCATAATAGTATGCAGTGCTTCTCTAAATGCAGCCTTATCAAATGCAGTAGATTTTTTGTTACTCAAAAGGAGTACTGTATCATTTGTTGATGTATCTCCATCTACACTTGCAGCATTGAAAGTGACTTTTGTTATATCATTGAGTATCTCTTGCATTAGCTCTTTGTTTACATCTGCATCTGTTGTGATAAAACAAAGCATTGTAGCCATTGCAGGGTTGATCATCCCTGCACCTTTTGCCATTGCACCAAGTGTAAAACTTTTCCCATCTTCAAGCTCTACACGAAGTGAGATCTCTTTTGAGAAACTATCTGTAGTCATAATAGCCTGTGCCGCATTTTTAGGGTTTTTTTGTGAAAGATCAAACATTTTTGCCCCAGCAATGAGTTTCTCTTTTGGCAGACGTACTCCAATCACACCCGTTGAACTCATCACCGGATTGTGCACTTGCTGTGGAAGTGTTTCTAAAATCTCATCAATATCTGCTATACCAGCTTTTCCAGTCATTGCGTTTGCATTTTTTGAGTTAATGAGTACAAAGTTTGTCTCAAACTCCCCTTTTGCTCTAAAATGGCGAATAGGTGCTGCCGTCATTTTGTTTGTTGTAAATACTGAAGCTACTTCACAAAGCTCCTCAGAATATATAAAAGCCATATCTAAGCCATCAGCAAAAAATCCTTCAGGTGCACACACACCTTCATTACTCTGTACTATCTTATACAAACTTCAACTCCTTAGGTTTAACTCTTTTTCGTAGCAAATCTCGTGTCATAGCGATACCATCTTGTGTTCCAATCACTAGTAACTTACACTCACTAGTAACCAGTACATCACCCTTTGGCATACTCATAAACTTTCCATCTTTTTTTGTAATACCAACCACCGATGAGTTGGTTATCTGGCGAATATGTGTCTCTTTGAGCTTTTTTAACACTGCCCAAGAGTATTTTGGTACTTCTATCTCTTCCATATTGAGTGGATTATCACTTTTATACAAGAACTCTTCAAGGAGATTTTCCATATCTGGACGAGCTGCCATTGCACTTACACGTTGTGCTGTAAGTTTTGTTGGACTCACCACTGTATCTGCACCAAGTTTTTTGAGTTTTTCCACATCACTCATCGTCTCAGCAGCAGAGATAACATAATAAGGTCTCGGCAGATAATGCTCTTTTTCAAAAAGTCTTACAGAAGCGATCAGTGCGATGTTATCTGCAATAGAGTTTGAAAGTGTTATCAACCCTTTTGCTGATGCCAAATGAGCCTTTAACATTGCTAGTTCTGCATGGGGTTCTGCTTGTAAATAGTAAGGGTATTTATGCTCTTGTGCCCACTGATGTACCTCCTCGCGAGGATCAATAACAACAAATGGTATGTGGTTTTTACGTAACTGCTTTGTTACTTCGATAGTATAATCATTATGATAACACACAACAAAATGTTTTTTCAATCTTGCGATCTTATATAACATTCTTCGCTCCTTTAAAATTGCGACAATATTACCCTTGTTGAGTTCTGAAACCAAGATACCTAATGCACTCGAAAAAACAGTAAAACCTGCTATGATAAGTGTAATAGTAAAGATACGTCCAGCATCAGAAACAGGAGCAATCTCCCCAAACCCTACTGTAGTAAAAGTTATACCTGTTTGATACACTGCATCTAAAACAGTAAAGTTATCAATAAGTACATAACCAATCGTTCCAACTAACATAGTTAAAACTGTTAAAATAAGGGGTAAACGAAATGCTTGTAAATGGGGATAAACTTCAGGCAGAAGTTTCTTATCGGGTTTGGGAGGGGTCTCCCAATTTAGGAAGTTGCGAATCCTCTGTAAAAGATTCAAAACAATTTCCTAGTTTTTAAGAATTTTTCTTAAGTGTGCGTAATTCTCTTGCAGAGATTTTGATTTTCTTTGTTGTACCATCTTCTAATGTGATACGCACTGTTCTTAGGTTTAGTAAAAAACGACGCTTAGTTCTGTTTTTCGCATGAGAAACGTTGTTCCCACTCATAGGGCCTTTGCCACTAATAGCACATCTTCTTGCCATATTAGCTTCCTTTTTAGGTTTTTAAAGTTGCGAATTGTACCAAGTTAAAGCAAAACTTCAACTTAAGCGATAGATATTTCTCACAAATATGTAAAATTTATATTTTTTTTATCTCTATATAGATAAAATATATCATAATTAAACAAATTCTATACAAAGTTGAAACATTGATTACAAAAGAGAAAATAGAGGGGTATATACAAAAGATACCACCCTCTTCAAAAATACTCACAGTTACATTATCATTATTAAATGAAGGTGAACTTATCAAAGCTGCACAGATTGCAAAACAAGATTTAGCACTCAGTGCATACCTTAAAGAGTTGGTAAATAAACCTATATATGGTTTTACAAATAGTGTGAGTGATCTTAACCAAATCTTTGGGATTTTGGGTGTTAGTAAATCACAACAAGCTGTTTATAACTACATGATACACCTTCTCTCTCCAGATCAATGGAAACTTTTTCAACTCAATAAACAAAGTTTTGAAAACCTTCAAGCTGAACTCTCTACTGGATGGCAAAAAATCACAACACACCTACAAGAAGATTCAAAGGAGATCCAAAGTGCTATCGCTTTACTTCCAGCAAGTATGATTGTAGCTGATGCACTTTTTGGAGAAAAGATTGATGATGTCAACCTACTAAGAAGTGTCAACCCTATTGATCTCAATACAATTTTACAAAGATTATGTGGGATGGATCTTTTTGATATATGTGAAGAGATTACAAAAAAATGGGAGATGAGTAGTGAAATTGCTGAGATTGTTCAAGCAGCTTCAGGAGTTAAGCCTTCTTCAAATACTAAGATTGACACTCTAGGAAAATGGATGCATCTTCTTTTATTTTACACCCTTTCAAAACCTACTAATATAGAAGCTGGACTTAATGATTTTATAGATTTTCAAGTAGAGTATGTTGGTGATATTTATGAAGAATTCTCAACACTTATGGAGATTGCATGAGAGCCCTAGTAAAAGATGGTATCGGTGTATTTTCACCTCAAGGTTTTTTAGATGGTAACAATGTTATCTCATTTTTAAGTATTGATGATATTGAAGCAACTGCAAAACTCAATGTTGATATGATTCTTGTGTCTCTTAAAAAAGTTGTTTTTTTTAACCGTAATGGACTAGATGCCTTTGTCAAAATGTTTGCCAAAGTTCGTGCAGCAAATCATGCAACAGTTGGTTTTTGTGATTATGATGAAAAAAAATTCACTGCGATTAACAAATTTTACAAAGATGATCTCAATTTTTCCCTCTTTTCTTCTTATGCTGTTGCAGAACTTTTTGCTTCAAGCTTCAAAGATAAAAACAAAAATGTACTTCTTTATAGCGAAGATAAGTCCCAACGAGCTGCCATGGCTATCGAACTTCATGATAATGGGCACAATCCCATCATCGCACAAACGCAAGAGGAGTTTAAAACAAAAAGTAAAAATGCAAATGCCTACGATGTTATCATTGAAAACACATACCTTGGGCAGATGGGACAAAAGATAGCAACCCGTGTAACAGGAAATGCTATCATCTACACTGTTTCTTCCTTTTTAGATACACAGATAGGCAATACATTTAACATCGCCTACCATAATAATTCTCTCAATGTTGGATTTAGACTTTTTATTTTTGATGCTTTTAAAGTTGTCAGTATGAATGTTCATGCATTGAACTTCTTTTCTAAACTTGCTTCATCCTCTGCTGAATACAATGCTACTATCTGTTTTGTTGGTTTGAGTTTTGAAAAAACACCAATAGAATTCAAAGAAACACTAGAAGATGCTGGGATACTTTTTTATGAACAGATGGAGGAGATCTTAGATAACAAAGAACTTCTCAAAGAGTTAGGCGCTTCTTCTGCGACCAATGTAAAAAACAAACGCACACTCAACAAAGTGATTGTTACTGAGTTACCAAATTTTATAGAAGCAACAGTTGAAACGATAGAGATGATGACAAATTCTAAAGCGATCAAAGATGCTGCAAAAGTTGATAAGATTGAGATTAAAGAAAAAGATGGCAAGATCGCCAGCTCTATTGGCTTTTATGGGGACATTGATGGTATGGTGATGCTTGTTTTTCCGATTGAAATCGCTAAACAAGCTTGCGAACTCCTTATCGGTGAAGAGACAAACGATACAGAGATGATCTTAGATACACTTGCGGAACTTGTCAACATCGTTGGAGGTAAGATAAAAACCCTTCTTGGAGAACAGGGACATCGCGTAGATATTACACTTCCAAGGACATATCCGAATGTAGATGCACTTCTTGAGGTGGCTCAGGAGAAAAAAGGTGTACAAGTAGATCTTTCATTTAATGATGATAAGTTTTTGTTTTTCTTAACAAGATAAAAGCTACTTTTTTCTATAATTTCATAAAAAATCAGGAAGTTTTATGATAAAAGTAGCACCGAGTATCCTCTCTGCAGATTTTGGAAACCTACAACATGATGTAGAAGCTATATGTAATGCGGGGTGTGACCTTGTTCATGTAGATGTGATGGATGGACACTTTGTTCCTAACCTCACTATTGGACCTGTTGTGGTCTCTAGTGTTGCAGCTTGTGCTACAAAACCTCTTGATATCCATCTTATGGTAGAAAATAACACTTTTTTTGTTGATCTTTTTGCTCCTTTAAAACCTGAGTATATCTCTTTTCATATAGAGGAAGAAAAACACCCTCACAGACTTATCCAAAAGATTCGCTCCTTGGGGATCAAACCTGCTATTGTTCTTAATCCACACACACCACCCGAGACAATAGAGTTTTTACTCAAAGATCTTGATATGGTACTGCTTATGAGCGTAAACCCTGGCTTTGGTGGGCAAAGTTTTATTGATACTGTACTTGATAAAGCTGCACGACTCAATGAACTTCGTAACCGTATCAACCCTGAATGTCTCATAGAGATTGATGGTGGTGTGAGTGATAAAAATATAGAAGCACTCAAAGCTGTAGGTGTTGATGTGGTTGTAGCTGGAAGCTATGTGTTTAATCACCAAAGCAAAAAAGAAGCGATAGAAAGTCTTCAAATCTAATGCGCACAAAGATCTGCGGAATAACATCATACACAGATGCTATGGTTGCCATAAGTGCAGGTGCAGATGCACTTGGATTTGTCTTTTATGAAAAATCACCCCGTTATGTCACTACAAAACAAGCAAAAGAGATTATCTCTGAGCTTCCCCCTTTTGTTGAAAAAGTTGCACTTTTTGTCAATGTTACTCCCCAAGAGGTAGATACTACCTGCCAAGAGGTTGGAGCTACACTTGCACAGCTTCACTTTGAAGTAGATAAGGAGTATTGTACACAACTAAGTACTCCTCATGTAAAAGTGATACGTGCAAAATCAAAAGAAGATATCTTAAACTACGAAGATGAGTACAGACTTGTAGATGCTTACTGTGAAGCTTATGGTGGAGCAGGAAAGAGAATCAACATTGAGTGGTTTGAGGGGGTTGATTGTAGTAAGATCATCCTTGCTGGTGGGTTAGATGGTTCAAATGTAGCCTCACTAAAAAAGTATGGTTTTTACGGAGTTGATGTTAGTAGTGGTGTAGAAGCCTCCAAGGGTGTCAAAGATGCCCAAAAAGTAAAAGATTTTATCGCCAATGCTCAATAAAGACTTCGCACTCGATCAAAAGAGTATCTCACTTCTAAGCACACGAGGTATCACACTTGAGAAGATCAAAGAGCAGATAGACGAGAGTTTTGATCTATTTTTAGAGCTTTCACGTGCTCAAGGGTTGGAGATAGTTAAACGAAAAGGGCACTACTTTTTTCAAACAAAGTTTACCAAACTAGAAGATGCTGAATTTTGTATTGTCGATATTGAGACAAATGGCTCTAAAATAGATAAACATCAAATTATCGAAATAGCAGCACTTAAAATCAAAAATCATAAAATCATCGATCGTTTTGAATCACTAGTACATACAAAAGAGATTAATGAGCATATTGTAGAGATAACAGGTATAACAGCACAAGACACTAAAAATGCACCATCACTCAAAGAGGTCTTAAAGGAGTTTCGCCTTTTTTTGGGTGATGCTGTATTTGTTGCACACGATGTGAAGTTTGATTATACTTTTATCTCAAAGAGTTTAGAAAAAGTGGGGCTTGAACCTCTGTTAAATCGTAGTGTCTGTTCGCTAGCTCTTGCTGAGAGAACATTGAGTGTTTACAAATATGGTCTTTCTTATATGAATGACTTTTACAATCTCAATCCAAACGCAACACACCACAGAGCTATGAGTGATGTGATAACAACCTACAAGCTCTTTGAGCTTTCACTTGCTAAGATGCAAGAGAGTATAAATAATGTAGAAGATCTAATAAAATTTTCCAAAGAAGCACCAAGATTAAAGCGACCTAAGTTTGATCCTTTGCTTGATGTGTAAAATAATACTATGCAGCTATCTCGTACTTTCTGATATCAACTTCCACACCACTACTCACAATACTTCTTGCTTTTGCAAGAAGAGTTTTTGAGATAGATTCATCAATATATTTTTCACCACAATTATCACATACATGTGCAGGTACTTCTTTAAATACAATAGTTGCATTTCCCTTCTCGAGAGTAACTGTTGTTGTTTCCTCTTTTATCTCACCATGTTTACAAATCATACATCTCATACTGTCATCCTTTTTTTATAATCATTGCTCCATTTTGCTTATCT
>Ga0256837_1002716_pt1 | contig 10700 bp, 10 predicted proteins | sample 4562384metaG_FD_185976 | JGI IMG/M metagenome (GOLD analysis project Ga0256837, IMG submission 185976) | Hydrothermal vent microbial communities from Guaymas Basin, Mexico - 4561-384 | ecosystem: Environmental > Aquatic > Marine > Hydrothermal vents | place: Mexico: Guaymas Basin | collected... | reverse complement strand
ATGCAAGGCTGATATAAACAAAGAGATATCTATACAAGATATACTCTCTAATGAAAAAATAGCTAAGGTTATAAAAAGTGAGTATGCAAAAGGGATTAGAAATATAACTCTGCTCTCTGATGTAAAAGATGTTTCAGTAAAGATTGAATCTGATAAAAAACTATATAGTTTTGAGGTAGAGAAGGATGATTTTGCGGACTTGCTTGTTTTAGCTGAGGAAGATGCAAGTAGTAAAAAACTGATTAAAAAAGATTGTGATCGTGTTGAATTAGTGGACATAGAGACTTTATAGTCTCCCTTTTTTATATATTTTATTTCGCTAAAATATCACTATGAAAACAGTAGATTACTACAATACAAATATTGCAAACCTAGTTACTAGATATGATAATGCAAATATGTCTCAACTTCACGAGCTCCTCTTAAAATATATTCCTAAAAACTCTACTGTTCTAGATATAGGTTTTGGTTCTGGTCGTGATTTAAATTTTCTTCAAAACAATGGTTATGATATCTGGGGAATAGATCCATCAATTAAATTTGTAGAAAATGCTAAAAATAGATTTCCAACTAAGCAAGACCAATTCTTTGAAGCTAGTGTTCCATTTGATAAAAAAGAGTTGGGGTTAGATAAAAGATTTGATGCTATTATTAATATAGCTATGTGGATGCACTTACAGCACAAAGAATATAAAAATGTAGTAGAAAGTATGGTAAGTGTACTTAATAGCTCTTCTACAGTAATTATAAGCTATTCAGAGGGTAGTAGAGTTGGTGATGAAAGGTACTTTGAAGATGTGGATTTAGAGTACATGACTCAGCTCTTCAAGGATAAAGGCTTTAGTCTAATTGAAACGGTGACTAATGGCGATAGCTTAGATAGAGATAGTTTAACTTGGATTACTGTAATATATCAACATGATTGATACAGATGCATTAAGACAAATTAACTATATTATAGAGCATGACTCTGCTTCGAGTACATATAAATATGTTTTACTCAAAAGTGTAATTAATGCTTCTCAAAAATATGATCATTTAATAAATATAGAAAAGTCGATGGCAAATATTCCGCTGGGGCTCATTGTAGAACAGTGGATATTAGACTACATGCCATTTGTATTTAAAGATATATCTCAGCAAAATAATAAAACTGTTCTCGATAAGCCGATAACTACCATATATAACAAGATATTTCAGCTTCTTAACCTAGATAAAACAAAAGAGTGGAAGTATGCATACATACAATTTACTAAAGCACTGCAAGATACTAGTATATCAGTAGAATTATCACAAGAATTTTTAAAACTTTCAAAAAAAATAGCTCATAAAATAGTAGATATGCCTATGCGATATACTGGTAAACGCACTAATGATTATGAATTTTTTACCCCTCAACGACATACATTTGGATCGATAAAGTTAAACGATGGTAATATTTATAACTCTAGTTCTTTAGTCAATGATTTTGGATATTTTTCTATATCTGAGCAACACTATAATATTTTTAGATACTTAGGTCAAACCCTCTATGGCACTTCAACTATTATGGCAAAATGGAAACAAAAAACCAACTCCTTGAATCCTAATCAAGAGATTATAAAAGATATTATTGATAAACTTTCAAATGATACATTAGAGGTAAGAGAAACAGCTTCTATTAGAAAAATACTAAACCAAGACAAAGAATGTATTTGGTCAGGTAAAGAGCTTAAGAATGAAAACTATGATGTTGATCATGTATTACCATTTTCTGTATGGTTCAATAATGATTTATGGAATATGTTACCAACTGATAGAAGAGTAAATCAGCAGCAAAAGAAAGCAAAAATTCCTACTAGAAAACTGATTGAAAAGCGAGCTGATGTTATCATAAATTATTGGGATGATTATCAAAAAGCTATGCCCCTGTTATTTAAGTCTCAAATTGAAGTTGCTTTGATTGGCAAAGAGGTTGAAGAGGATAAAGTTTTTAATATTGCTATCGAGTCTTTGTGTAATAAGAGTGATTATTTGATCCATGATCGAGGGCATGAGGCTTTTAATATATGATTGAAGAAGCTCTTTATATAGATTTAGAAGCAACATTTGATTCTAGTATTCAAGAGATAGGGATAATATTCAAAGAGGATGAGCTTAAAACAAATTCTATTAAAGAAGCTTATGAGTATATTAAAGATACACCAACTAAATATATAGTCGGGCATAATATTATCGCTTTTGATAAAGAGTTACTAAAAAATAGTTCTATTAATCAATTGCTAGATGATAAAATATTTATTGATACTCTCCCCGTATCGCTACTACTTTTCAATGAAAAAACATTTCATAACCTTCCTAAAAACTATAAAAGTGAAGATAATTTTTTAAATAATCCAGTTAAAGATGCTCAGCTTTCAAGAGAACTTCTATTACAATCAATAGAGAAGTTTAAAACACTTCCAAAGCTACAGCGAAATATTTTATATACATTACTCAAAGATGAAGAGGTATTTAAAGGTTTTTTTGAGTTTATCATTAATGAAAATATATTTGAAGAATTAAGTGCTATTGTACTGCAAGGGTCAATTCTAAATATATTTAAGACTATTATTAGAAGTCCCGATATTTTAAAAGAAGCATTAGAAAATTATAGAATTGAACTAGCTTTTATATTGGCTATAAGGATGCCAGAACTTGAAGTAAATGCTCAACCACCTAAAGTTCTATATGATTATCCAGAGATAACATTATTGCAATTACGACTATGTTTTGATTATGATAGCTCTGTAGATGAATTAAGTTCTACGGCTAAAGATATATTTGGTTTTGGTACATTTAGAGATTTTCCTCGTCAAGATGCTACACTTGAAACAGGTACAATAATTTCCCAAAAAGAGATAGTAGTTGCTGCTTTAAAAGATGAATCTTTTCTAGCTATATTACCGACTGGTGGAGGAAAAACTTTTACTTTTTGGCTTCCATCAATTATTAAAGCTAAATCACTCAAAACACTTACTGTAGTTATTTCCCCTCTTCAAGCACTTATAAAAGATCACATGGATAGCTTTCATGAAACAGTGGCAAATTATAAAGCTGTTGCACTTAGTGGTTATATGTCGCCAAGTGAGAGAGCTGATAGTATGGAGAAAGTGGTAAATGGGGATGCAGATGTATTGTATTTAGCTCCAGAGAGTCTTCGGTCTAATTCAGTATTTAACTTACTCAAGAATCGTGTAATTGAGAGATTTGTAATTGATGAAGCACACTGCTTATCAACATGGGGAAATGATTTTAGACATGATTATTTTTATATTGGAGCATTTATTAATGACTTGTTAAAAGAAAAACCTTTTCAAGAGCATATTCCAGTATCTTGCTTTACTGCAACGGCAAAGCCAAAAGTAATGGATGATATTACGGAGTATATAGAGTCTGCTTTAAATCTTAAAATGAATCGTTATATTGCAGTACCAGAGAGAAAAAATCTTGACTATGAAGGTTATGAGCTTGATAGTGATAAAGCTAAATATACAAGCTTACTGGAGCTCATAAATACTAAAGAGGGGTCAACCCTTATATATATTCCCTCTTCAACGAAAAAATGTGATGATATTGCTGAACAATTAGCTGTAGATACAGGTAAAAATGTAAAATCATTTCACTCTAAGCTAGACACAGATATCAAAATGCAAATTCTAAAAGAGTACATAGATGATGATGTGGATATTGTTGTGGCTACAACAGCTTTCGGTATGGGAGTTGATAAGCCAAATATTAAAAATGTAATTCACTATGAGATATCTGAATCATTAGAGAACTATTCTCAAGAGGCAGGTAGGGGAGCAAGAGATCAAAATATTAGAGCTTCATGTCCATTACTATTTTCTCAAAGTGATTTAGATAAACATTTTACTACCTTAACTCGTTCCAAAATAAATCCAGATGAAATAAATGCTATTTTTAGAGTACTAAAAAAGGATGGTCGTAATCCAGTTACTTTAACAACAAGAGAGATTGCTTCACAAGCTGGTTGGGATACTGAAGATAAATCTAGTGACTATGATATGAAAGTAAAAACGGCACTATTAGAACTTGAGAGAGAAGATTATTTAGAACGCTCAAGAAATAGAGTGCAGTATTATGCTGATGCAGTGGCGAAGGATTCATTAGCAATTTTACAAGAAGAGTATAAAACTAAAGAGTATAGTGAAGAGTCTAAGATAAGATTGTCACGGGTATTACAAACTCTACTTGGTAGTGGAAAACCTGAAGCTGTACAACTAGATGAACTGACTGAGATACTTGGTTATTCTCACGAGGTAGTTACACAATCAGTATTAGAACTTAAAGAGATGAAGATTATTTCAGATGCAAAAGATTTGAGTCTAAAACTAAATAGAGAGAGTATAAACTTATATCAAAGTTATTGTAAAATTGAAAAGATACTCTATGAGTATTTAATCAAAGATCATAGTCATACAGTTAGGATGAGTGAACTAAATCAAATCCTACTAGATGATTCAACTTTGAACTTAAAAAATGAAAATATTAGCTCCATCATTAAGGTATTGCTTAAAAGCTGGATAGGGTATAAACATCAGTTTAAATTTAATCGACTTGATAGACAAAAAGATCTTTGGTACTTTGAATTTATAGATGAAAACAGAGTAAAAACTATTATTGATTATAAGCATTATATAGGGTTTAAAACTCTTGAGTACTTATCAACAAACCTTTCTGAAAAGAAAGCCACTACAAAAGAAACAGTTGAATTTTCTATGCTTGAACTTCAAAAAGCATTAAATCTAAAAGAGGATCAAAGTTCAAAAATTATTGATAAAGCACTATTGCACTTGCATGAACTAAGAATATTAGAATTGGGCAATGGTCGTTTCATCTATTATGCACCAATGAATATTCAGAAGTTGGATAAAATGCTCGCTCCAAATAAAAAATATACAAAACTTGAGTATAAATCTAGACTGGAACCATATTATCAAAGAAAAATGGAGTCTATTCATATAGTTGGTGAATATTCAGAACGACTTATTAAAAATTCCAAACAAGCACAAACTTTTATGAAAGATTACTTTACTCTTTCATATAGGATGTTTGTAAATAAGTATGGTGAGTTAAAAGAAAAATTCAAAAGACCTATGACAGAGTATCGTTACAATAAAATTTTTAATAGTCTATCGGATGAGCAAAAAAAAGTTATAGATGATAAAGAATCTCAAGCTATGATGATTCTAGCTGGACCAGGAAGTGGTAAAACTAAAGTGCTAGTTCATAAGATAGCTTCTCTTATTTTACAAGAGGATATCAAGGCTGATCAATTTCTTATGTTGACATACTCTCGCACTGCTATGATGGAGTTTAAATCTAGACTGTTTGAGTTGATAGGACAACTTGCTTATGATATAGATATATTTACATTTCATGGCTTCTCTCTTCAACTTATAGGTAGAGAAGCTAGTAGTGATAAAAATATACTTCATAATGTTGTATCTCTTGCTGCACAACAAATTAACGAAAACAAGATAGATATACCTTTTAAAACGGTTGTAGTGCTAGATGAGTATCAAGATATTAATGCAGATGGGTTTGAGTTAATAAAAGCATTATCAAATGCTCATGAGAATAAAAAACGACTTATTGCAGTAGGCGACGATGATCAATGTATTTTGTCAAATGTTAATGGTGCAGATATAAAATTTATCCAAGAGTTTGAAATAGAGTTTGGTCTTAATGATGAAAAGGAAGAATCATATGCTCAGTATGAACTTTTAACAAATTTTAGAAGCACTCAAAACATCGTAGAGTATTCAAATAAATTTATTCATAATGTTCCTATCAGATACAAACAACATCCTCTAGTTTCTCATTCTAAATATCGAGGTGAGGTTATAATTGTCAATTGTGGTTCACAGTATCTACAACAACCAGCAGTTGAGCAAGTTAAAGAGCATATTGAAGCGAAGAAAAGCCTTGCCGTACTTGCTTTTAGCAATAACGAAGTAGCAGACATTTATGCTTTACTTCATGATGAAAATATTGCTGTAAATTACTTATTAGATAATGATGGCTTCAAATTAAACAGCTTAGTAGAAATTAGATTTCTAGATACACTATTAAAAGATAAAGAGCTTAATGAAAATTTTCTATGGGAATCATATGAAAAAGTAAAACAGCGATATAATGGATCTAAAAATCTATCTATACTTTACAGGATAGTTAAAGGCTTTATAGATGACCATGAAATTTATACACCATCCCTTTGGCATATTTATCTAGATGAAATATCTTCAGAGCAACTTATTTCTACTTACAATAAAGTCTTAGTATCTACTATACATAAAGCAAAAGGTAAAGAGTTTGATACTGTTGTTTTAGTAGCTCATAAGATGATACTCAATGATGATTTTATAAGACTCTTTTATGTTGGAATGACACGAGCAAAGAAAAAGCTAATCATTGTAACTGATAATGAGTATTTCAAATCTAACTCAACAGCATCAGTTGAAAATACAGTCAATAATAAACAGTATATAGAACCAAGTAAAAAAACTTTCGTAATGGGCTTATCTGATTTATATATGAGTTATAGATCTCAGCATGATAAGAATAAAACTGATTTAATCGCTGGCTCGCAGGTATTTATTCAAGAACAATATAAAAATAAGTCATATGCTCTTATCCAAAATAATCTACTCATTGGTCAATTTTCCAAGAAGATGCAAGAGGTTATTAAATCACATGAAACAAAAGGATATAAGATTATAAATATAACTATTGAAAATGTTATTGAATGGTTTGATGAGCAGTTTAGGAATTTTAGACAACTTCCTTTATGTAAAATAACTATGAGTAAGTAATTTTACACTCTCTAGATTTATTTAGTCATCAAACTCATCATCATATAAACTCAACCAATCCTCTTTATCTTCTTTAATTGAAGAATGCATATCTTTTAACTCATCATTAGTAATAAAAGAAAGCTCATTTAGGTATTTATAGAACTTTTTTAGGCTTGTAATATTTTCTTTAACGCTGTTGGCACTTGACCACATAGCTTTTCGTGGAAAGAAGTAGCTGAAAAAATCGTCTAGTCTATAGTGCCCTTTATCAGGGCTTGCAAACTCATCATAAAGTAAATAATAGTTAATATAAAAATCAATATTATCTAAGTGTTTAGATATTGTTTTAGGAGTTAATCCACTCTCTATTAAGTATTTCTCAAAATCACGGAGTATCTCTTCATTTTGTTTTTGCATTTTTTCCATAACTGCATCTACATCATCCATCTCTAGTGATTCTTCTGAATCTATCTCAATCATTTAAAATCTCCTGCTTATTTAAACTATCCCAACAATTACTAAATTTATATATGTGAAAGTATATGCTAAAAAAAAGAATGAAATTTAAAACTACCCCAAAAGGAGTAGTTCAACTTACATCTAATTCAACACGAAGCTTCATATGACTAGCTTCTATAGTTCCACGAACATAGCAATCTAAATATTCATCATAAAAACAGCACTCAGTGCAAAGAGCTTTATCTGTTTCAAACTCACTATAACACTCATCATCAGGAAGAAGAACTGTAGAGCATTTATCACAAACTTCACAATCATGAAAATTTATATCAGCTACATTAAGTCCTCTATCTTCAATCTCTTGTAGTATTTTATTCATATGAAACCTCCTCAATAACTATATGTGTATAATCACCACTATTAAAATAAGGCTCTGATTGGTAATACTCTTGCATCTCATCGATAGATTGTATATTATTTGGGGCAAACTCTTTTACACCATCTTTTTTATACCACTCGTTAGAGAGTTCTATAGCCTGTAGTTCTGCTTCTAGTTTAGATTCAAAGAATTTTATGTAGTGAATTTCGTTATGGCAAAGTACCAGTACAATATAACTCATAACATAAATCCTACAGCATCTTCAGCACTACCAGTGCAAAGACCGCCATCAACAATATGTTCCTCTAAATACTCGCCATATTCATCTCTAGCATCATCTGAATATACATTAACAACATACCCTGTATCAGCAGACTCAAATATTTCGTAGTAAAAACCATTGTGGATAAACTCAATAGTTCCAGCACTCTCTAAAATATCAGCAAAAGCTTTTATCTTAGACTCATCCATATCTCCATCACTAGAGTTACCCTCATGTTTATTAAAAGATTGTTTAATCTCTGACACTAACTTATCTACTGCATCAGAGTCTAAAGCTTCTGCTGTAATCTCAGCTCCCACTATAGACTTTGTAGCAAGAACTATAAGTGCCTCAACTCTAGCACAATCATGAGAGACCATATAAGGAATATTATACTTTTGAAAATAGCTCAAATCATGAATAGCATGCTCACTCAAGGCAAAAGCTTCGCCCTCATCAAACTTACTATTCAAAAATAGCTCTAATACTTCACTTCTAAGAGCTGAAGATATGGAGCAAGGTTCATTTTCAGAAAAAGATGAACTCCATTTCATAGTATAAGTTCCCTCATAATCTGTACCGTAATCTTCATCACTATCTGTAGCAATAATAGTAGCTTCGACAAATAGAGTCCCTCTTTGACCCATTATTTTATTTGTACTAGCTATATCTTCTACTTTGAAGTTAATAGTTTTAGTCTTTATTGTCGTCATTTTCAGCTCTTTTTATATCAGAGAACAAAGTAGGTTTAAACCACATGTCTCTTTCAATCGCTAGACCAAGTGGACCGTGAACAGATTCTAGTTCTTCAAGAGTAAAGTAACCTAATTCACTATCCATACCCTCTACATAGCCATAACAAGTTTTTGCATCTGCTTTTGAGAACTCAATAATGTACCATGTCCAGTTACTATCAGGTGTAAAAAGTTTTACATAACATATTGGGTTTAAAGAATCTTCTGTCTCGTATAAATCTGGAATATCTGAAAGTAGTGTTTGTGGGATAAGCTTACTCATCTTAAGCTGCCTTTTGTTCTAATGGCTTGTACCACATCTTAGTAGCACCATCCCAACGGAAACCACAAGCTTTTATGCTATCTTTTTTAGAGAAAATTTCATCGCCAATAACTACTAGATTTTGACCTTGTTCCATAATAGTTAAACCGATGTTATATAACGAAGAATAATCTTGTGGTGTAGTATTTTGAAGTTGTTGAGCAGGTGGCTGTTGATACTGTGATTGCTGTATCTGTACTGGTTGTTGATGGTTTTGCTGTTGGCTTGTAGTTGGTGTCTTAGAATACAAATTATTTCCAAATTGCCCACCCAAGGATCTAAATGAGCGTTTGAGTGAGTCACTTACTGCACTTTTACTAGCATTATCAATTGCATCACCTAACATACGAGAAGTACCAATTCCTACACCTGTGTCTTCTCTCTCAATAAAGTTTTTTTGAGCATCATAGATTTTTACTTTGACGATAGCACTAAAAGTTATGACATTGTTACCATTACTATTTTTTTCTCTTGCAACTTCTTCTAAACGAGTGATTGTATAATCCCACATGTAGTTGAAAATAGTATTTGCAACATTAATTACATCATATGTTTCTAGGTATTTAAAACTCATACCCGCCTTATCTATTGTCTTAATACGGCTCTCTTCAAGATTATACGAAAGTGCCTTTACTTGGTATTCTGAAAACATAATATTTTTCTCCTATGTTTTATTGAAAAGCCCTGTTTTAGCCGTTAAGAGAATCTTCGGAACGGCTATTTTAGGGCTTTGTTTGATTTAAAAAAAACTCCTATTTGTATTTCTCTAAAGTTTTTCTTGAAATAAAGTCAGTTTTTTAGAGTTTTTTGTGTAGAAATTGAAGTTTTTTTAGTACTTTTTGAAGTTTTTGTGATTTTTGGACTTTAGAATAATTTACGCGGCTTCTTCAATAGTATATTTTAGAAGTTCTGTAGCTTGATTATTGTGGCTAGAGTGTCTAGCATTTACTTTTATCTTACTAGGAACTTCCTCTGTTGTAACTCCAACTTCTACAAACTTATCTATAGCATTCATTCCATCTAAAGTTTTCATAGCTTCTTTTACGGATTGCTCATCTACAACTACACTAAAGTAGCCGAGTTTTATAAGATCTTCACTATTAATTATTTTAAATGTCTCTTTAGTTTTAGTTTTTTTAGGGGTGATTGTTATAGATGATATAGCTGTTCCATCTAGTCTATCTATGCCATATTCTACTAAAACTGATGCAGTAGCTTCAAGTGCTATAGATTTTGCATTAGTGAGACTCTTTTTAAGAGCACTCATCTCTTTTATATCTTCTGCTAGATAGTCTATCTTGTTTTGTATTTCTTGGAAGCTCAAGCCTATGTAGTCAGCTTTTACATGGTAAGGTTTATCTGATTCTAGTACTTCACGAATATAGTTCTTGTACCAATCAGTACTACTCGGTTTGATTTGCTCCATCTGTGTCTGTAGTCTGTAATTTGTCATTTTCATTATTATTTCCTTATAAATTAATTACTGTATTTATCAGTATCTTCACTAAAACATCCCTGCATGGGACAACTTTTTGCATCTGGTACATTCTCATATACTGCATTCTTATCAAATGAGAATCTAGGCATATATAAACTTTCAATATCAAGTAACTCTGTTAGACTTATCTCTTCCCAAACACCAGTTTTAATCAACTCGTTTGGAGTAAATATATATCCATCTTGAATATCATCATAAGAGCCACTA
>Ga0256837_1002715_pt1 | contig 10702 bp, 7 predicted proteins | sample 4562384metaG_FD_185976 | JGI IMG/M metagenome (GOLD analysis project Ga0256837, IMG submission 185976) | Hydrothermal vent microbial communities from Guaymas Basin, Mexico - 4561-384 | ecosystem: Environmental > Aquatic > Marine > Hydrothermal vents | place: Mexico: Guaymas Basin | collected... | reverse complement strand
AGCAATCACTTCAAGTCCCAAGTTTGTAGCTAAAGATATAATAGCTTTCACAATAGCTACATCATCTTTATCTTCAGGTGTATCCATCACAAAACTACGATCAATTTTTAGTTTATTTATAGGTAATTTTTTTAAGTATGCCAATGATGAATAGCCAGTACCAAAATCATCAATCGATATATTTATACCTAATTTTCGTATCTCTTGTAAGGTTATTATAGCTTTTTGAGGATCATCCATAATATGACTCTCTGTAATCTCTAGTTCTATATTGCAAGTATCACAAGCAAATGCATAAATAATATCTTTAAGTTCAGTTATATAAGTTTTTGATGAGAGCTGTTTAGCCGATAAATTTATAGATAATTTACCTGTATCTAGTCCCTCTTTTCTCCACTCCATAAGCTGTTTTATTGCACTTCTCATCATATAGTTATCTATGTTGCCTATTAGCCCAACTTCTTCAGCAAAAGATATAAATTTATCTGGAAAAATCATACCTTTTTGTGGATGTATCCAGCGCACCAATACCTCAAGACCTATAAGTTTTAAGTTTTTAGCATCTATTTTTGGTTGAAAATATGGGACAAATTCATTATTTTGCAAAGCAGTTCTTATATCTTTTTCAAGTTCTACTTTCTCAAAAGCAATTTTTGTCATCTCTTCATTATAAAATTTATAATTATTTTTACCACTATCTTTTGCTTTATACATAGCTGTATCTGCATTTCTTAAAAGTATCTCTGAAGTATCTCCATCATCTGGATAATTACTAATACCTATACTAAAAGTTATAAAAAGTTCTATGTCACTTATATGGAAAGGAGCCTGCATATTATTCATAATCTTATCTACAACTTTTACAACTTCTCTTTGTGTTAAATTTTGAAATATCACAGTAAACTCATCCCCACCTAACCTTGCGACAGTATCTTCCTCTCTAACACTCTCTTTAAGTCTTGCTGTTACATGTTTTAGTAGTTTATCTCCAGCTTCATGACCGTAAGTATCATTTACCTCTTTAAATCTATCTAAGTCAAGAAACAAAATACTTACAGTTTGTTTTTTTCTTCTTGCGTGTTTTAATGCTTGTTGAAGTCTGTCTAAAAAGAGAAGTCTGTTTGGCAATTTTGTTAAAGCATCATGTTCTGCTTGATATTTTAATATTTCACTTTTATCTTGAAGTTCTCTAGTTTTATTTTCAACACTATCTTCTAAAATCTTATTTTGTTTCTCTACAAAGTTTTTATAATTGATAATATAAAAATAATAAAGCATAGCACCAACAGACAAAAATATTAAAATAAACACAAATAAAATTATTTTATTTTCATGCTCAATTTCTGAAAAATCAATACTATCTAACTTTTTAGAAAAGATAAAATAAGCCATATCATCACCATTTATATCTAGCAATTTATATGTAGTTATAAAAAGATTATTTTTCTCATCTACTTTGTACTTGTTATCTTTTATATACTCTTGTACAGAATTTTTCTTTACCATATCTATTAATTGACTATCAGCATTTAAATTTGCTACATAATAATCATCAATAAATCTTTTTGTAAAAGCATTGGTAAGTTGATTTTTATACTTTTTATCTACAAGTATGAGATTTTTAAAACCTAATTTATGCATTTTTATTGATATAGAATTAAACTTAGCTAATGTTTCAATAATACCAATAAATTTATTTTCATCAAAGATTGGAATCATTGATTTAAAGGACAAGTCATACTTACCGATACTTATAGACGATATTAATCTGGGAGACTCTAACATCTTAGCTACATCTTGTCTAACATCTACTAAAGAATCACCTTTTTTATCTGTCCAAGATCTATATAAACTCACACCATCAGCAGATATTACTTGAAACCAGACATTACGCAAAGATGAATTTTCTCGAAGTTTTAATGAAAAAGATTTTAGATTTAAATCTTTTGTATTTTTTGATAATAATATTTTTTTTATATTTTCATTGCTAGATAACGAAGTACTTATAAGTAACACTGCTTCTTTTTTCTCTTTTATTAGTACTTCTAATCTCTTATAAATATTTTCTACCTCTTCTAAATATTTTTGATTTTTTAATATTGCTTCATTTTTTTCCATATAGGTATAAGCAAAATATACAAAAAGTAAAAGTGGTATAAGCCCAACTAAAATAATTTTTAAATTTATTTTCATAGCGTTAAGTATATCTTATTGTTCCATAAAATCTAACACTTGTGTATCGCCAACTTTTAAAATCATCATTTTTCCACGAATCTCATAACTATCAACTGCTTGTAAATACTTTCTAAACTTAGTTTCTAGTTTCATATCTGGACATGCCATCAAAGTTGATGGACCTTGATGAAACCTAACAGTTTGTTTTTTCAAATCTATCTCATAAGTCCCACCAATAGCATTACATCCTGCCCAACCAGCAAATTCACCATCTTTTAAAAGTATCTTTGCTTTTCTTGGGATAGCCATTTTACTTTTACCAAAACTAACAAGCTTATAAGGTTTTGCTTCAATTGTTGGAATATTTTCATCCACTTCTTCAACTACAGGTTTTTTTGCATTACATCCAAAAAACAACAATCCTACAAACAATCCAAGCATTAATTTTGACAACATTTAAAAGCCCTTTTAATTTTTCTTATAAGATTTTAACACTTTTAATGATAAAATCATCTTAATTAAAAATCGGAGCATTATGTGAAAGAGTCTTCAGAAGTATTAGCAAGAAAATATAGACCTACAAACTTTGATGAACTTATAGGTCAAGAGACTATTGCACAAACTCTTTCTCTCGCTCTTGATTCAAACAGACTATCTCACGCTTATCTATTTTCAGGGCTTCGTGGTAGTGGTAAGACTTCAACAGCCCGTATCTTTGCAAAAGCTCTTATTTGTGAACAGGGTATGAGCCACCAACCTTGTGGGACTTGTCAAAACTGTATTATGGCACTAGAGGGTCGTCATATGGATATTGTTGAGATGGATGGTGCTTCATCTCGTAAGATTGATGATATTCGTGACCTTATTGAGCAAACAAAGTATAGACCTGCTACTGCTAGATATAAAATATTTATAATAGATGAAGTACATATGCTCACAAAAGAGGCATTTAATGCACTTTTAAAAACTCTTGAAGAGCCACCAGAGTATGTTAAGTTTATACTTGCAACAACAGACCCACTAAAGCTTCCAGCAACTATACTCTCTCGTACTCAACATTTTAGATTTAAAAGTATAGCTACAAACAAAATCTGTGACCATTTAGCACATATACTAAACTTAGAGCAAATTACTTATGAAACTGATGCCCTAGAGATACTTGCTAGAAGTGGTAGTGGAAGTTTGAGAGACACCCTAACACTTTTAGACCAAGCTATAATTTACTCTAAAAACCATGTAGATGTTCGCACAGTTACAGATATGTTAGGACTTGTTGATCCTAAGTTTATAGCTGAACTTTTTGCAGCTGTTTTTGCAAAAGATTATGCAAAGTTAGTTGAGTATACAAAAGTATTAGAAGATTATGAGCCAGAGATGGTTGTGGATGAGCTTATAGCATATCTAAAAGAGCGCATGTATACTTCTGATGCTCTATTTTCGACTTTGGTACTAGATAGATTTTTCCGTATACTTTCAGACTCTAAGTATCTATTTAGCATAAATGCTGATGGCTCATTTGTACTATCGCTAATCTTTTTTAAAATGATAGAGGCGCTTCGCATAAAAGAAGTAGATCAGATGATAGAATCTCTTCAAAAGGAGATAGCAAGACCAGCTATAGAGATAAAAACAGAGACTCCAAGTGTTGTAAATATTCCCATACAAAATGAAACACCACCTGAACCTATCCAAGAAAAGCCATCTTTACAACCAAATAGTACGCTACATGTAGAGCCTAAACCAATTGTAGAGCCTATAAAACAAGAAGATCCAAATCTAAAAATATTTGAAAACTTAGTGACAAAAATAAAAGATAGAAATATTAATCTAGGTGAGTGTTTTGAGAAAACCATAAGTTTTGTATCTTATGATAACAATATACTTACTTGGGAGAGTTGTGCAGATGAGGAGTGTAAAAAAGTTTTAACTCATGGTTACTCTGCTATCAAACAACTTGTTCGTGAAGTGTTTGGATTTGAAACAAAAATCAAACATGAAGCTTGTTCTAAAGAGCCTGAAGTACAAAAATCTCAAATCCAACAACCACAAATGCAAGAAGCACCAAGCTCTTCAATGGTAGAAGATGTAGAGATTGGTGGATCTGCATCTTGTGTAACAAACTGTGAGAGTGCTGACTCATCAAAAGAGATAGATGCTAATGAGATGAAAGACACACCAATGGTTGTAAAAGCTGTTGAGTTATTTGAAGCTAAAAAGATGACTATTCAGTCGAAGATTTAAGATTATTTCATAGCTTCTATAGAAAAATAAAACTCCGAACCTTTAGCAAACTCTGATTTAATCTCTAACGATGTGTTTAGTGATTTTAGTATATAAGTAACCATAGCCAAACCAATCCCCATAGAGTTATCCCAGCTGTTTTTCTCAACTCTGTAAAATTTAGAAGTCACTTTTCCTAAGTCATCTTTTTTTATACCAATACCCTTATCAACCACTACAATATTGTCATCTCTTAAGATGATTTTTACATCATCTTTAGAGTATTTTAGTGCATTGTCTACCAAGTTTATTATGACGAGTTCTAGCATCGTTTTATCACTTGTTATCTCTATATTTTCAACCTCTACATCTATAACTCTGTCTTTATATTTTGAACCAAGGTTTGTTGCTACTTCAGTACATAATTTTGCCAAATTAAACTTTGATGTTTTGATTGTTAAATCACCATTATCTAGTTTTACACTCATAGCTAGTCTGTCTAGCATTTGTGAAATTTTTTTACCATTGCTTGTGATTTTTGCTAGAAATTTTTTCCTAATTTTTTCAGGCATATCTGAATCTTCTTGTATTGTTTGAGCATAACCAATAATAGAAGCGATGGGATTTTTAAACTCATGAGACAAAGCTGATAATATATCATTTCTTTGTTTATTTATAAGCCTAAGCTTAGCAATATTTTTAATCTTTTTCTTATCATTTTTGGCAAGTTTTTTAACTAGGTTTTTTAGAAGTAATGAGATTTGTAAAAATTCAAAGAAGTACTTAGTTTTTATAACTGCTTTATAGTTTTTGTTACTTATTTCATCTAGGTAAGTTGTGATTTGTGAGATATCATAAACAACTTTTTCACTCATCTTTTTAGATATAAAACCAGCTACAAAAATAGCACCCATAAAAACAAAAAACAGCTTCATCCAAAGTGAATAAAAATCTTCCATAATTTGAGCTAGACTCATAGAAAGGCGTATATACATATCTTTTTCATTATATATTACCTTTTTCGCCACATATAAAAAGTCTGCCTGTACTGTTTTTGAGTATCTAATTATATATGCGTATTCGTGAGAGTTTGCTTGAATTATCTCATATCTTGAAGCATGGTTATCCATAGTTTTTTTATCTGCATTTGACTCTGCCAAAACTACACCATCATCATCTACAAGTGTGACTCTTAAACCTGTTTTAGTATGTATTTTTTGAGTATAATCATCTAAGTTTTTTATTTTATTGATATCCAAACTCATTATACTTATGGCATCTTGTAAGTGTGTTTTCTTATGCTCGATTATTATTGTTTTTAATGCTACATAAGAAAGAACTGATGTAACTAAAAGTGAAGCTACAAAAAGAAGTAAAAATTTAATAATAAATATTTGATGTATTTTTAACACAGTTTATACCCTACTCCACGGACACTCTGTATATACTCTTTTGTTTTATCTGGATCTATTTTTTCTTTTAAACGATTTATTGCAACATTTACAGTACGGTACTGATATTCATCAGATCCATCCCAAACGTTTTCCAGTAAATAGTCTCTATCAAGTACTGAATTTTTATTTAAAATAAACTCACTTAGTAGGTTGAACTCTAGCTTTGTTATCTCTACATGTAGACCATCTATACTTAGTGTTCGAGAGCTTTTATCTAAGAACATATCACGAAAAGACAAATTACCATCATCAGTTTTTTTACTTGTACGTCTAAGGATTGCTTTTATGCGTAAAAAAAGTTCTTTCATGTTAAACGGTTTTGTTATGTAATCATCACCACCCCTCAAAAAACCCTCTTCTATATCTGTATCTTTATCTTTTGCACTTAAAAATATAACAGGTATGATAATACCATCTTCACGGAGCTTTGCAACAAATTCGCTACCCTCCACCCCTGGAAGATTTCTATCCATTATGAGAAGATCAATCTCCTCTTCTTCTAAAATTTGTTCAACTGTCTTTGTATTTAAAAACCCTATAACTTCATAGCCCTCTTTTTCTAAGTTATACTCTAAAAGTTCTAGTAAATCTTCCTCATCTTCTACAACAACAATTTTTGCACTCATAAAAGTCCCCATAATTTATCTTTTATTATTGTACCTTATTTATAATACTTAAAGCAAAAAAGATTTATAATAGTAGCAAATAGGAAAGGGAATGTTATGTTTGTATCATCATACAGCACTTACATTAGTCACAATACAAACGATAGATTAAATCAGCCTAGGGTTGATGAGCAAAAAAAGCAGGATAAATCTTTTGTTAAAACCCTTATAAATACTCCTATTCTTCTAGCATACGATACAAAAAACATACCTATAAACTACATCTCAAACTATAAATCTTTTGCAAATAAACAAAAACTTCTAGATACTGAAACAAAAAGTAAAGATGAAGATAAATTTAAAAAAATGAATGATAAAATTAATGCAAAAGACTCATATAAAAGTAACTCTTTTATGTTTTCTTTAGTGAGTATCCCAAAAACTCCAGTAAATAATGTACCAAAAATCAATGAAATAAATATTGAAAATATAAGACATAAAATGGTAAATACCTATCTAGAAAATGATAAGTATTACCAAGTTACAGCATAATTATTCAGTTATAAAAATTTCTGCTTTTACAAATTTATTTTTAAAACCTCTAACTTTTGGAGCCATTTTAAAGAAAAAAGTATTTGGTGCTACATTTTCTTCAGCTGCATTTATTTTCCAAGGTTTAGATAATAATATATAAATTTTATAATCCACATATCTATTTCCATTACTATCTTTTTTTACATTTACTAAAAAATAATCGGAATTTTGTCTTGAATTAGAATTATTATATCTTATCTCTTTTTTCCAATAATTATAGTATGAATAGTAATATTTTGGACCAACATTCATATAAACTTGATTAGTTGTAATACTTGAAGGGACTGCGATACTTCCATGAATATATACTTTTACATCTCTTTCTTTAATCTTACTTACTGTATCTGCAAATTGATCTACATTAAAAGAACCACGTGTTGTATATTTTATATAGTCTAACATTGGTGCTTGAGTTTTTGTATGTACATCAAAAAAAGCTTTATTATAAGTTCTTCCAGTTACTGCTTTTTTAGATACTGGTGCTGGAATTGTTTCAGCTATTACAGGTGCAGGTCTGTCTCTATAAATTATTTTTTCTTTTTCTACAATCTTTTCAACAGGCACCTCTTTTGTAACTATTTTCTCTTTAACAACTACAATTGGTACATATTGTTTTTTGATAATTACCTTAGGTTTTTTTGGTGTACAATCTTCAAACTCACAGTCTAAACCTTTTGAAGCTTTTTCAGCTGCTGCATTTGCTCTATCAAAATCAGACTGTGCAAATAATTGACTAGCAAGTAAAATACTTACTACTAATACTATTTTTTTAAACATTTAATTCCCTTATTTTTTAATGAATTATAATATAACAAATATAGTTAAATTCAGATAAATCTAATCTTCTTCTATCCAAGCATCTGTCTTTAGTAACTTATTATCATCAAATTGCTTGATTTTAAAAGCCTCTAAACACTTCCCACCAGAAAAGTCCATAACAGCCATCTGTAAAATCTTCTTACATTTTTTAGGTATATCAAAATGACCTTTCATTCCAGTCAAAAACTGTTTTAGTGGAACTTTCTTATCCATCCCTATAACATTATCACGACAACCAGTAAGTCCAATATCTGTAAGATATGCCGTATCTTGAGATATCTGAAAATCATCTGTAGATACATGAGTATGGGTACCTATTATTCCGCAAACTTTACCTTGAAGCAGCATCATCATAGCACGCTTTTCACTTGTAGCCTCAGCATGAAAGTCTATAAATATATTTTTAACACCCTCTACATGTAGAGCATCTACAATATCTCTAGCCTTACGAAAAGCATTATCACACATTGGCATAGAGTAGTGTCCCATCAAGTTTATAACTGCAAGTTTTTCTCCAGCTATCTCATAAACTTTATAACCACGACCACTCACCTCATCAGGATAGTTTAGAGGTCTTAAAATCTCATGAGTATCTAAGATGTTTTCAATCTCTTTTTTATCCCAAGAGTGATTTCCACCAGTCATACAATCTATCCCGTAAGAAACAATTTCATTTGCATTTTTAGGTGTCAGTCCAAAACCATGTGAAGCATTTTCATAGTTTGCTATCACAAAGTCAATCTCATACTCTTTTCTTAATTGTGGCAAATATTTTTTAAGCATCTCACGACCAGGACGCCCTACAATATCGCCTATAAAAGCTATTTTCACTATAACACCTTCGGTTTATTATTTCTAAGATAAAACAAAACTGCTTTGATGATGTCATCATCATCTTTTGAGTCTGATTTTATACTTTCTTTTGTTTCATTTGCATATGTAAAAGTTATATTTTGCCCATAATTTGAAACACTTTTTATTTTCTTATCAAGACTTAAAAGTTTTATAACCATTAGTTCAAAAAACTGTTTTGTTGGATTATCTAAAGTTCCAAACCTATCCATCACTTCCTCTTCTATCTCATAAATATCAACAGCAGACTCACAAGCAGAAAGTCGTCTATAAATATCTAAACGAAGTCTATCCTCTTTTACTATTTCATCAGAGATAAATGCAGATATTGTAAGTTTTATATCTACTTTTGCACGCTCAGTTTCCATAGTGTTTGAAAGTATTTTTATGGCATCTTCTAACATTCTAAGATAGAGTGAATAACCTATATTTTTAATGTGTCCTGATTGTGCATCACCAACTAAGTTACCACCACCACGAATCTCTAAATCATGATATGCTAGAACTGAACCAGAACCTAAAAATGAGTTCGACTCTAAAGCTAAAAGTCTTTTCTTTGCTTCATCAGTTAAAAGCTCTTTATCTTGAACTATAAAGTAAGCGAACCCTTCAACATGACCACGACCAACACGACCACGAAGTTGATGCAGGTCTGCTATACCAAACCTATCTGCACCATCAACAATTATAGTATTTACTTTTGGCATATGGATACCAGACTCTATAATACTTGTTGCTATCATTAGGTCATACTCACCAGCTTCAAACTTTAACAACTCTTTTTCAGTCTGTACTGCTGAGATCTTTGAGTGAAGCATAACAACTCTAAGATCTGGTAAAAGTGCTTTAAGCTCCCCTAATTTTATAGGCATATGATCTATGGAGTTATGAACATAAAAAACTTGCCCTCCACGACGAAGCTCTCTCAAAATTACTTCTTTTATAAGTTTCTCTTCATACTCTTTTACAAAAGTTCTAACACCTTGTCTCTCAGATGGTGGAGTTAAAAGCTGTGACATAGTTTTAATCGAACTCATTGCTTGGTTTAGTGAGCGAGGAATTGGTGTAGCAGACATTGAGAGCAAGTGAACATTATGATAAAGCTCTTTAATCTTCTCTTTTTGCTTAACTCCAAACTTATGCTCTTCATCGATTATAACTACACCAAGATTTTTAAAATCAAGTCCAAAAAGTGCATGAGTTCCAACTACACAATCTATCTCACCAGAAGCAAGACCTTTTATAACTGCATTTTTATCTTTTGTACTTACAAATCTATCTAATTTTGCATAGCGAAGCTCTAAGTCTGCAAACCTCTCATCAAGTGAACGCCAATGCTGGGCTGAGAGAAGTGTTGTTGGAACTATAAAAGCTGATTGATATCCTGACTTTTTCGCAGCATATATAGTGTTCATAGCTACCTCTGTTTTACCAAAACCAACATCACCGCTTAGAAGTCTATCCATAATATGCCCAGAAGACATCTGCTCTAATATCTCATCAACAGCTTGAGTCTGATCCTCTGTATATTCAAAACCTGAGAGTGCTTGAAACTCTTTTTTGTCTTTTTTACTTAAGTCTATCTTTGGAGATTTTATCAAAGCACGAGCTGCTGCAGTATTTACAATCTGCCCTGCAATCTCCATAAGGCGTTTTTTAACCTTATCTTTTAGTTTTCCAAAGCTACCCTTGCCAAGTCTATCTAAAACGGGTGTAGAACCTCCAGAGGCAATATAACGATCTATAAAGTCTAAGTTCTCAACAGGAAGCAAAATCTTATCATCACCAACATACTTGATAACTATAAAATCTTTTACACCACCAAGTATCTCAGTTTGCTCTATCCCTTCAAATATCCCAACACCATAATCTTCATGAACTACATAATCACCATTTTTCAGATCATCTAAGAGTATTGCTGATTTTCGTCTTCGTCTAATTTTATCTGGTTTATTTAGAGATATCACTAACTCATCATCACTT
>Ga0256837_1002714_pt1 | contig 10704 bp, 8 predicted proteins | sample 4562384metaG_FD_185976 | JGI IMG/M metagenome (GOLD analysis project Ga0256837, IMG submission 185976) | Hydrothermal vent microbial communities from Guaymas Basin, Mexico - 4561-384 | ecosystem: Environmental > Aquatic > Marine > Hydrothermal vents | place: Mexico: Guaymas Basin | collected... | reverse complement strand
CACTAAATCCTGCTTTTTTAAGTGTCTTTTTAAATTTCGCTTTTTTCAATCTCTCTGGAGTGATAAGTTTCAGTGTTATATTGTTTTTTGCATCAAATGCTTTTTTGTTTATTAGTTGTATATTCATATATTTCCTTTTTTTAATGCCTAATCTAAAATTTTGTATTAGGCACTTATTTATATGAGATGATAGCTAAAGTTTTTTAATATTGGCTATAATATTGTATGCGATTTTTAGTCCTCTTTTTCATTTTAACATACTCTCTTTATGCACATCAACTTCGAGAAAATTATCTACGTGTTGATTACAATACTACAACAGACAATCTTTTGATTGATTTAGAAGTTGAAACCCGACTACTTGAAAACAGCACTATTGATGATAATAAAAATGGGATTATATCTTTTAAAGAGTTGCGTCATCATCAGCAGAGCCTTTTAAACTATGTTAATGAACATATAAATTTTTTATATTATAAAACAAAACTCGATTTAAAAGGTGCAAAAGTAACTTTTCATCGTTATCAAGATCAGACGTATATGCAAGTTAAAAAATCTTTTAAAGGTGTAAAAATTGATGGATTACAGCTTTATTATCATATGTTTTTTGAAATGGAAAAAACACATAGACTCTTGATACATTTAGTTCACAACAGAGATGTGATTGTTGATCAAGAACATCAAAAGTACTTTTTTGTTTCTACAGAAATGACACAATTAGAACGTTTTAAAACATTTGTTAAAGAGGGTATTTATCATATATTGGATGGAACAGATCACCTTTTATTTGTGTTAATGCTTCTTATTCCAAGTGTTGTGAAATATGCTGGAACTACAAATGCGCTACGAAATAGTTTTTTATCACTTATTAAAATAGTTACTACGTTTTCCATAGCACACTCTTTAACACTTTTTATAGCGGGAATGGGTTGGTATGTGCCAAATAGTACTTTTATAGAGAGTGGGATAGCTTTTTCAATATTTGTAGTGGCACTTTTAAATTACTTAAAAAAATATGGACATGTTAACTATTTAATTGTTTTTTTCTTTGGTCTTGTGCATGGTTTTGGCTTTGCAAATGTCTTGGAAATAGCAGGAGTCAGTAACCTTTTTTCATTTGTAGTGGCACTATTTGGATTTAATATTGGAGTGGAAATTGGACAAATCAGTGTAATATTTTGTTTGTTGCCGCTACTTTTTTTACTGATAAAACTATCATATAGTGACTATATTTTAAAAGTAATTACTTTAGGAACTATGATTATATCTGTTATATGGTTTTTACAAAGAATTGGGCAACTTTCTAAAATATTGTAAAGATGGTTTGTGTGTGCCATCTTTGCGTACAACACCAAAAAACTCTTCTGCTTTATTAAAATAACCAACATGCCCAGGATAATCAAAGTAGTGAAAGGTACTAAAAAGTATAAGATCAGCCTCTTTTCGCATTTTTGGAAGTAGTTTTATAAATGAATTGTAGACATCAGCTTGTATCTTTTCTCCATTTTCCCCATAGCTTGATATGGCAAGGTAGGCAAGCATAGTAGGTTTATGATAGGTTTTATGAAGATATTTTGCAAAATGATATGCTCGTTGTGCTGTTTTTTTAATTTCAGATGCTTTGTTCCGTGTTAATCCTCTCATCTCTTGAAAAGCGATAAAGTCTGCTTTTTTTGCAGCTCTTTTAAGTGAGGGTCTAAAGCGTTTCCACTCTTTTGGCTCGTCAGTATAGGTGTAATTTCCAAAATCACCGACACAAGGGCCTACTAACACTTGGGGATCTTGACGCACAACAGCAAAACTTTTTAAAAAAAGGTCATTCATACTTGCTAATTTTTCACAACCAAACATATTATATTCAGGATTTAAAACTACGATTTTTTGTCCATTGAGTTTTTTGAGATAGTGTGTAAAGTGTTCGAGCTGTTTAAAATAAGCCTCTTTATGATTTTCTATAAATTTTGGTGATATATCATCTGCAAAGTAGTAGAAAATGAAAAGAGGAGTGTATCCTTTATCTATAATCTCTTTTTGTACCTCTTTAGCACTAAACCAATCTTCTTTCCAGTTACGTGTAATCCAAATTGTAACACTGTTTACATTGAGAGCTTCTTTTGAGAGTACTTCTGTAATATAGGTAGGTTGTGCATTTTTGATTTTAGTTTTAAAAAAGTAGTGATTATTCTGTTTACTGACATCAAAACCACCGGCTCCTATGAGTATAGAAGCATGTAGTGGAATGAAGAAGAGTACAATACTAATTATTTTGTACATAGTTTAAAAAGAGTGTTATTTTAGAACGGGGTTTTAGCGATTTCACAAGAAGCAGATATTGATGATCGGCTCTCTTTTTTAATTGAACATCTAAACCAACAATTTCACTTTCAACATTTTCAAGAGTAATAGTAGGATCGACAAAAAGTTCATAATGAAGGTTTTTGACACTATCTTTATTATTATTTACTAACGTTACAATAATTTTTTTTGCTGTTATTTTTGTTGAAAATTTTAAATAACGTCTTTGATTAATGCGTTTATAGATCATCTTTCCGTTCATAGCATGCATGTTAGGATTACTTTGAACATAATGAAAAAATTTATCAAGAATTTGAATATTGGTTCCATATGCCATGAGATGCGTATGAACAGAGAGAGTATATATCCCATCTAGATTGATAACAGTATTTAACTCCTTAATCATATTATCTAAGATCTGTTGTGAAGACCAATCAAGTTGAATAAGGTATGAATAATCATCTGTAGCATGTCTTGGAATAATTAGAACTCCATTTTGATTAAAAAATGGAGTAAGTCTATTTTCTGTTTGGTATAGAGTATATTTGTATCCGCCAATATTTAAAAGTTGAGTGAGTTTTTCATCAATTTCTTCTCTTGGTGCACGAAAACCAATGACTTTTTTTCCTGTTAGTTTTTCGAGTATTTTTTTAGAACCTAGAGTCTCTTTTTTATAAACAGCATCACTTTGACCTACAATTTTTGCATGAGAATAACTATGAGAACCGATTTCCAAATAAGGCGATGATGCTACTTCTTTCATTAAAAGTGGATGTTCTTTAGCAAGTTTTGCAACACAAAATGCTGTAACTGGAAATTTATGTTTGAGTGAAATATCATAGAAGTGTTTAAGATTTTCAAATTTGTATTCTGTATCTTCTGAAACAAAAACAATATTTTTACTATCTATATAAGGATAAGGAACAATAGAAATAGTGTTTTTCAGATATGAAAGCATTCCTTTAAAGAGTTCTGTATAAAAATGTTGTGGTGTTTGCATAAATACATAACTAGGAAATGTAAAATAGATCCACTTTCCTTTTCCTTTAGTCCCATGCCATATTAATGCACTTTCTTCAGCATTAAGTTCCTGCTTCTTAGAAATATTAATATAATTTGTTTGTGCCCATGTTGTTAAATAAGCATCAGGTTTTATCTTTTTTTGAACATCAAATATCGGAAGAGGATCATAAACATTAAAATCAATAGCTTGACCCATTGGTAAGTTTTGTGTAAGCGGAGAAGCAAGTCGTGTACTTAAAAAAGTTGAAGATTGAGAATCAATTTTAATAGTATTAATCTTTGGATTAAGAGTAAAACCGGTAATTTGATGCACTAAATTATCACTTCTGTAGTTAAGCGATTTATCTAAAAAACCACTAGTGAAATTAAAGAGGATTTTACCTCCATTATTTACAAATTGTTCAATATCAGTGATTTCTTTTTTTGAAAGGGACATCATATCTAGAGCAATTAAAAAGGAGTCTTTTGGAATATTTTGTAACTTATCAGCACTGATTGTATGGATAGTATAGTGTTGATCTTGTGCTAATTTTTGAAAATAAGCAATTTCTTTTTCATGATTTGTATAATCCATATTGTTTTTATTATACATGGCTTTAAGCGTATTTGAATCTAAAAAGTAAAGATCTTCTGGAGTGCTCATATTAAAAAATGATTTAGAATAATAGTTTTGAATAAGATAAAAACTAGTAAATGATAATAAAATAAGTAAAATTATAAATGAGAAAAGTATCTTTAACCCATAGTAATCTTTTGTTGGTGTTGCCATTTGTATGGAAGCTCTAAGCATTATTCTTCCTTTGTAAAGTAGAGTAAGTCACGATCTTCATTTTCGAGTATTTTTTCATATGTCAATTCTGCACTCTCTTTTTTCTTTTCACGTGCTTTATATAAAAAGTAGGCTATTATACCAAAGACCATAGTTAATAAAGTAATTGCTAAAATTAAAAATGATAGAAATGATAGTAAATTCATCCGATTCTTCCTTTTCGTTCAAGTTTTCCCCAATTCATCTCAATTGAGAACCATTCTTCTATTGTAGCAAATATTTTTGCAATATTGATAACTGTAATAAAAACAAGTCTATAAATAATTGCATATGGAGCTAAAGAGAGAGGTTCTTTTGTTAAGAGAAGACAATAGATTGCTCCAGCAACATCAAGTACAGTAAAGAGAATCCACCAAAAAAGCAGGAGTTGACTCATTCCCGTTGAAAGAGCAAGATAGATCATAAATATATCTCCCCATAGTTGCATAAATGGCCAAAAAATTGATTCAAAGAGCATATACCACATTACAAATGAGATAGATGGTTTTTTTGTTATATGCCACAGGTATTGTCTATTTTTTTTGATGGCTTGTAAAATTCCTCTTGTCCATCTGTAACGTTGTTTTAAAAGATCTAAAAGATTTTCAGGTGCTTCGGTATAGGCAATTGCGTCAGGTTCAAAATCAATTTTATATCCTTTTGCAATAAGCGTAAGTGTTAAATCACAATCTTCTGCAAAGGTATCATGAGAATATCCTCCAACTTCAAGCATAGCTTCTTTTCTAAACATTCCAAGTGGTCCGGGAATGATATTAACCAGTTTTAAAAAAGCTTGTCCATTTTTAACCATATTGAGGCCTTGAATATATTCAAGAGCCTGCAGCTTTGTTAAAAAGGTATTGGTATTTACCACATTGACACTGCCTGCAACAGCTGCAATTTTTGGATCTTTAAAATGTTGTACAAGTAATTCCATGGCATGCTTATCGAGTTTGGAATCTGCATCTACACAGCAGATGAGTTTGCCTTTTGCGTGTTCAAGCCCATAATTTAAAGCTCTTGATTTGCCCCCATTTGTTTTACTTAGGACACGTAAACTTCTTTGTTTATCAGAGAATTCAAATTTTTTTGCCAGATCATAGGTTTTATCTTTACTCCCATCATCAATAACTAAAATTTCAAGATTTTGGTAGGTTTGGGCTATGATACTTTTTAAGGAGGGGATAATAACATCTTCTTCATTGTAACATGGAACAATAACAGTTACTTTGTCCTTTTCATAAATAGTAAAATCTTTATCTGCTGTTCTTTGTAATGTTTGCAATATGGAAAAAAACATAAGCAACAGATAACGAAGAATAATAAACATAGTAAAGACAAAGATCAGTATAACACCAAAGCTCACGAAAATGTTATTTGTTTTTACAAAGATTTGTTCAAGATTTGTAACACTAAAAAAGGTAAGCCATAATCCTCCAGCCATGATTGCAAGAAATAAAAATGTATTAAAAAATTTTACCATGAATACCCCAAATCAGCTTCACACTCTTGATAATTATAAGATGAGCTTGCTGATATTCTTGCGCTATTGCTACGGAGACATCCTATAGAGTAAGAGAGTTTTTTTTGAGGATTTCCAAAAAACCATAAGCCGAATTTATAAGCTTGAGAATTATCTTTAAAGGAGTAGCCTAAACCTGCTTTTGCTTGTATCCTAATATATTTTGAAAAAATATATTGTGGATCAATTCTAAGTATTGTTGTATCTGCGAAGCTTGGAGAATAAAAACAGCTGTGTTGTTTTGTATGTGATGTGTACCATCCTTCAAGTGCAAGATCATAATTAAATCTTTTTTGATAAGGCTTGCTATAGTAAAAACGCCAATCAAATTGGCCAGTTATTTCTGTATCACCGTTATTAAACTTATTGACTGTAAGATTTGTCCATAGATTTTTTTTGTTTTGAAAGCTAATATAATCTGATAGACTGAAATGATCTGCAGAAATTCTTTTTTTATAGGAACAAAGAGAATAGGTATAAAAAAGAGAATTTTGATGTGTATATTCAATAGAATAGTTATGATTTTTATAATTGTTTTCATATCCAATAGTTGGAACAAACTCGCTAAAATCATCAAATTTATTTACCCCTGCACGGAAGATAAAATGTTTCCAAAAAAGTGAAGCACCATATCGTATGCCGTTATAACGTGTTATACCATCTTTTTGTAGATAAAAGAGTCCGGCATCTGCGCCAAGAGCTATATCTTTAGTAATATTTTGACGTGTATAGAAGATATCAGCTGAATTAAAAGTAATTTTTTCACTATCATGAAAATGGTATCCTTTTAGAAAAAAAACATTGTTTTTTTCTGCTTGATCTGTTGTAGTAGGATGTTTTAATATATTATTAAATTTTGTGATTGATATGGGTTTTGCATAAGCTTTTGTAAAAACTTCTGATATTTTTTGAGGATTTTTACTAAGAGTAGGGGCTAATTCAATATCATGATATCTTTTTGGTTTAGCTAGGATAGAAGAGTTTTTTTTTTACTAAAACGCATTGTCAATGGAGTAGATTCAAGTCTTTTTATCTCTTTTAAGGCATTATCTATATATGGAGAGAGAAGTTGTTCTTTTTTATATTTTGCAGCTTGCCATAGTTCTTGTGTTATTTTACACTCTTTTTTTGTATTATCACAACGAAGATAAAGTGTTTTATATCCTTTGTCACTTTTTTTATCTGTTGCATATTCTTGATAAAATCGGATTATATATTTATTGTGATTAATCTCTTTAGAAACAGGATCATAAATACCGACAGCAATATATTTTGCATCTTTAAATATTTGTTGTTTTCTAAATGCCCATAATGCATTGTTTGTAAATGACTGATCATAAAATGAGATATATGTTTTAAAATCTTCTGATTGCCATGCTTTTTGCCATTGCAAAAGAAATTTATGTAATTGTGGATCAATTTTACTAAAAGAATCTTTTTTGAGTTCTAAGAAGAGTTCTTTTGCTTTTTTAAGTTTATTGTTTTTCATAAGATTATATGCATAATGATAACGAATTTCATCTGAATTTTTTGTCCAAAGCATAAGAAAAAATTCACCTTCTGCTTTTGCATACTCTTTTGCATTTTCTAATGCAAATGCATATCGGTAACGGACATCATGATCATCAGGATGTTTAGAAAGATATGCCTCATAATAGTTTAGTGAAGATTTATAATGACTGTTAAAATAAAGCGAATCTGCTAATTGTAACTGTGTAGATGTGATTTTTTCAAAATAAGTACTAATTGTTGCTCCACTGTTGCTTGTGGTAAAACGAGGTGATATCTTTAAGATCTTTGCTTTGAGTTGGAGTGCTTCTTTAGCATTTGGATATTTTTGAATTGTTCTGTCCAAAACATCCAAAGCTTCTTTTGTAAATCCATACCAATAGTAATTTTTTGCTAAGAGTAAGTTGCTTTGGAGGGTTCTTGTTTGAGCAGTATAATATTCTAGGTAGCCAAAGCCTTCATAATATTCTTTGTCTGCAATTAGTAAAAGAGCAAGTTGTTTTGTTGTCTGAAGGTCCTGTGGATCGATTTGAAGATATCTTTTTAAGAGTTTTTTTGCTTTTTGAGTATTTTTGGTCTTAATATAAAGATTTGCAAGGTATTTGAGATCTTGAGGATTATGACTTGTTCGCACTTTTCTTTCATAAACATTTAAAAGAGCTTTATAGTCATGTTTCAGTTCCATAAGGGCTTCATTGACTTCTCTATCATTTGCATTTTCTTTTTGAAGTTTTGTAAATAATTGTTTTGCTTTATTTTGTTCTTTATTCCACATATATACAAATGCTAAAGCTTTGTGCGCATTGTAAAGGAGATCTGTATCTTGTGTTTTTTTTATAACTTCATTAAGATAAGTTTTTGCTTCTTTAAATTTATGATCCCAAGAGTAGATTTGACCTAACATTAATTTAGCTTGCAGGTCACTTGTTAAAGATGAATATTTAAGAATATCAAGAGCTTTGTTTGTTTGATTGTCCCATAACAGATATTTAGCTTCTAATACGAGAGAATCATTTGTCGCATTTTGTGTATTGAAATGATGAAGTAATTCTATAGATTTTTTTAGTTTTCCTAATTCATTAAGAGCTACAGTATAAGGTTTTAATGTTTGGAAAGAGGGGTCTTGCTGAAATGCTTTTTTGAGAGTATCAATATATCTATTTTGGAGTTTTTGGAGTTTTTTCTCGATTTTTTGAAGTTTAGAATTATTTGGATCTCTTCTGTGTAGGTAACTGTAAATTCTTTGTGCTTTTGTTATTTCTCCAAGGTAGATATATGAATTGATAAGTTTGAATGCATATTCAAGTTGATAGCTAGCATTATAAAGTTTTTCAAAAAGTCTTACCGCACAGATATAGTCACCTTGATAGTAACAAATAGTTGCTTTGACTTTAGCTACATCTATATTGTTTTTTTGTTGTACTCTATCGAGTGCTTCTTTACTTTCTGTATAGTGTGTATCCCAAAGATAGATATAAGCTGCTTTAATATGGTACTCATCATCAAGGGATACATTACTTGAAATCAGTGCTTGATAGAGAGTGCTATAGAGTTGATAATTATTTTGAGTATAATAGCTATCAAGTCTTTTTTGTGCTTCTTCTTTTGTAATTGGTTGTAGAAGATTTGCTTCTCTAAAAATTTCACGAATATGTCTTTTTTGTTTTATTCTTTGTCGTATCGCAAGTGCATTTTTATTTTTTGGATGTTTTTTCAAAACATCTTTAACAAGTGCTGAAGCTTTTAAGTCATTTGAATGCTTTTCGTAATATTTTGCAAGTAAAATTTTTTCTTTATATGCAGATGGATTATTTTGTATAATCTCCTGTAAAACCTGCGGATTAAGTTCTACTGCTTGAAGAGAAAAAGTAAGAAATACTAAAAAGAAAGTTTTTTTCATCATTTGATACACTCCTCTAAATGAGCACTGTTAATAGGTTCCCAGACACATCTATAGTGTAGATCAGGGTTTGTTTTTTTAAATTTTTCTGTAATTTTAAATATATCTCTTGGTATTGTGTTTATAGCCAGATAATACATTCTATTTTTCTCTTGATAAAGATAATCTGTTTTACGACTTGTTTTTCTAATTTTTGGGAATTCAGTTTTACTTTCTATAACAAAAGCAGTGAAAAAGATAGATTTTTCTATACATTCTTCAGCCAATGTTTTGAGTTCATTAAGATTTTTTAAAATATTTTTATGTTTTGGTAAGATATGAAGAGTATCTGTATAAAAGAGTGAATGAATAATCTTTTCAAGCGTAAGGATTAGGGTATTAAAAGTAAAGCTATTAGGAAGTACTTCATCTGCTCCATAGCTAAAAATTTCATGAATATCTTCTGAGCGAACGAAAGGTTGATCTAGCATAACAAGAATAGAAGTATTTGGAAGTTGCATCTTGATAGCTTTAATTGTTTCAAGATTCTGCTTTTCTCTTTTCATAAGTATAAGAATGAGATCAGGACGAATAAAAATTTCTTGAAGCATCCCTTGCAAGGAGTTGGCATTTTTAATAATAAAGTTTGATTTGTCAAAGATATATGTTAATATTTGGTTAATATTATCATGGACAGGATCCAGTTCTGCAATAAGAATATTTTTAATATGTTGTGTATTGTTATTTGCTTCAATATCTTTTAGATACTCTAAGAAAAAATTATTTTCATTGATACTAAAACGTAAAGTGGGATACTCTTTATGATGTAACATATTCATAATATTAAGTATCCTTTCATTTTTTTCATTTTTGCTAACTTCTATACTGACATCTGTAAACTCTTGAGAAACTTGTTCTATATGTTTAAAATTATCATCTCTTTCGTTTGCTATAAAAATTATTTTTTTATCATGCGTTTCAGTTATTTTTACAAGTGTTTTATAAAAGTTGTTAATTTCATAGCGATCTTGAAAATCAAAAAAATCTTCAATATGATGAATAACAATAATTTTTTCATTGGATTGAAGAATGGTTTTTTCCATCTCTTCAAGTAAAAAAGTATATCCATACTTCTGTTTTACTTTAGTAAAATCTTCTCGTAAAAAGTAAACATCTAGCATACCTTTGATATGTTCAAATTGTTTGAATTGCTTTGAGAGTGTAGCAATTTTTTTTTGAAAAATATATTTCTCTTGTGTGGTAAAAAACAGTGCTTTTTCTTTATAAAAATAGGCAATAAGATACAAAAGAAATGTTGTTTTTCCATGTTTTTGACTACCAGAAATTATCATAGAGTGAATGTCTGATAGAGAAGAAAAATCATTTTGTATCATATATAACCTTTTAAGAATTAAAAATAAAAGTATATCTTAAAATTAGTGATAATTTAGTGATATATATCATTTTTTTTATCTTTCTAATCAAAATGGAGTAGATCTTTTGCTTGTATCATATCTTTGTCACCTCTACCTGAAAGATTTACAATGATCAGTTTATCTTTAATATTTGGCAGTTTTTTGAGATATGCCACTGCATGAGATGACTCAAAAGCAGGAATAATTCCCTCTTTCTGACTTAACCATACAAAAGCATCCAGTGCCTCTTGGT
>Ga0256837_1002713_pt1 | contig 10705 bp, 12 predicted proteins | sample 4562384metaG_FD_185976 | JGI IMG/M metagenome (GOLD analysis project Ga0256837, IMG submission 185976) | Hydrothermal vent microbial communities from Guaymas Basin, Mexico - 4561-384 | ecosystem: Environmental > Aquatic > Marine > Hydrothermal vents | place: Mexico: Guaymas Basin | collected... | reverse complement strand
ATTTCAGCACGAATATCAACAGCAGAATCCGTAGGAGCTACTGGGAAGTATCCACCTTTAGTTCCTGGACGGTGTCCAGTGTTGTACATTTCTGGATAAGGATTGTTTGAATTCCACTCACCCTCTTCAGTATCTACTTTGTAACCAGCTTCGTTGATGTTATCAACAAAAGTTACAGAATCGAACATAAAAAATTCATTTTCAGGACCAAAGTAAGCAGCATCAGCAATACCGATAGATTCAGCATGTTTTAGTGCAGCTTTAGCGATTGAACGTGGACATCTTTCATATGCTTGTTGCTTGTAGATATCATAAACATCACAAAACATGATGATTGTTGGGTCAGCAGTAAATGGATCTAAGAAAGCTGAACCTACATCAGGAGTAAGCAACATATCAGACTCGTTGATTGGTTGCCATGCTTCGATAGAAGAACCATCAAAAGGAAGACCATTTTCAAGTTGACCTGCAGTAACAGCACTCATTCTATAACTAATATGGTGCCATGCACCCTTAATATCTGTAAATCTAAAATCTACAAACTGAACATCGTTTTCTTCACAAAAAGTAAAAAACTCTTCTGTATTGTTAACAAATTTACCCATTCGTTTCTCCTGAATTAAATTGCTTATAGTATATCCCAAATAGATTTAATAAAAAGCCAATAGATGTTTAAATTTTCATCAACAGAGTTTGACTGTTTCGTAAAGTTATATATCTTCAGGCTTTTTAGTAGTTTTTTCTTTTTTAGAAAATCCAGCACCTTTTTTAGTTTTTGCTTTTAGTTCAAGTGGTGTAATAAGTGCGCGATAGTCAATATCACTTTTATGCATTGTTGCAAAAAGTGTAGCAATAACGGCTATAGGGTTTGGAACTTCACCTTTTTTCTTATATGATTGAATATTTTTTTCACTTACTTGAATAAGTTTAGAAAATTTTGGAAGTGTTATCTCTGCATCTAATAATAATTTTTTAAAGTCTATAAATGTCATTTATTTCCATATTGTATAAATTGTTGGTGAAATTATAGCATGTCTCTATATTTTATTGACAAATAATATTAAAATATGTATAATCACTATAATTTATTACTATTTACAATTAAATAGTACTGATTAGCATAACTTAAGGAGTCCTAAATGGCAAAAGTATTAAAGAAAAAAGTTGTAAAAAGTGTTGCTAAAAAAGCAGTAAAAAAAGCGGTAGCTAAAAAAACGGTAGCTAAAAAAGCTGCTAAAAAAGTTACAAAAAAAATTATTAAAGTTGCAAGTAAGAAAAAGCCAACTGCTAAAAAAGCAGTTAGAAAAGTAGCGAAAAGAGTTGTTAAAAAAGCGGCTCCTAAAAAAGCAACTAAAAAGAAAGTAGCAAAGAAAAAATAGTCTTTGCTCTACATGTAGAGGGGTTTAGCTATAAACGCTAATCTCTCCACCCTCTTTAGCATACAACATTAAGTTTGCTATATTTACACTTCTATCACATGAACGCTCTAGTTTTCTTATAGTACCTAGTAATCTTACATATTCAGGTGAAAGTTCTTTCTCATCTATGATTAAACTCATAATCTCTTTTTCTAGAATTGAAAAGATATCATCATTCTTACTCTCTTCAATCATGATTTTTCTATAATCATCTTCGATATTACAATCATTAAAGTTTTTAAAACATTCTAAGATTAGTTCAAGTGCTTTAACTGTACTTTTATGAAGTTGAGCGATAGTTGGTTTGAGTGATTCAAAAGATGTTAGAGCATTTACACTATCTTTCATACGGCGAGAATACTTTCTAATTCCAATGCCAATACGAACTAACTCATTATTCATTTTTAAATAAGCAACAAGTGAACGAAGTTCTTTCGCTTCCGGACCAAATAGGGCAAAAGTTTTGATGATTTCATTATCTATTGTATCACCTTGAATCTCTATGTTGTTTAGCTTTTCTTGAACCACTTTATAAGCATTTAAATCATTGTTAGAAAATGCATCAAGAGATATTTGGTTTGCAGAAACTATACTCTCAAGAAGTGAAGAGATTAAACCTCTAACTTTATTTATTTTATTATCATATTTTGTTGACATATATTTTCCCTTTATCCAAATTTACCAGTGATGTATTCTTCTGTTAACCTCTCTTTTGGTGTAACAAAAAGCTCCTCTGTGCGTCCAAGTTCTATAAGTTCACCCATATACATAAAACCAGTATAGTCACTAACACGAGCGGCTTGTTGCATATTATGTGTAACGATGATTATAGAGACTCTTTCTTTAAGTTCAACTACAAGCTCTTCTATTCCAGCAGTTGAGATTGGGTCAAGTGCTGAAGTTGGTTCATCAAAAAGTAAAACTTCAGGTTCAACTGCGATAGCTCTTGCGATACAAAGACGTTGTTGCTGACCACCTGAAAGTCCAGATGCATCATGACGGAGTCTATCTTTTACCTCTTTCCAAATAGCTGCATCAGTAAGAGCCTTTTCAACTCTATCTTTAAGTTCAGTCTTGTTTTTTATACCTTGCAGTTTCATCCCGTAAGCTACATTATCAGCAATACTCATAGGAAAAGCAGTTGGCTTTTGAAAAATCATACCAATTTGAATACGAAGGTTAATCAAATCCTCTTTAGGAGTTAAAATATTTTTATCTTTAAATAAAATTTCACCCTCATATTTATTTCCAGGATAAAGGTCGTGCATACGGTTAAAACTTCTAAGAAGTGTAGTTTTACCACATCCAGATGGACCTATAAGTGCAGTTATGCTGTTTTTTGCAATCGGCATAGTTAGTTTTTGAATACTTGGTGCATCTGCTCCAGCGTAAGTAAACTCGAAATCTTTTACTTGTAATGCTTTTTCTTCTGTAATCTCAACAATTGTTGCCATTATCTTCCTTTTTTCTTCATAATAAATAAGCGTCCTAAAATGTTTAGAGATAAAATAAACATACTTAAGATAAATGCAGCAGCCCAACCAAGTTTTTGCCAATCTTCATAAGGGCTAGTCGCGTAGTTGTACATAGTAACAGTTAGTGAAGCCATTGGCTCCATCATATCTGTGTTTAAAAAGTTATCGTTAAATGATGTAAACAGAAGTGGAGCAGTCTCTCCTGCAACACGAGCAACACCTAGTAATATACCAGTTAATATCCCAGCTTTAGCACCGCGATACACTACTTGAATAATTACTTTATACTTAGGAGCACCAAGAGCAAAAGCAGCTTCACGTAAAGTTGATGGAACAAGTTGAAGCATATCATCAGTAGTTCTAAGGATAATCGGTAACATGATTATAGTTAGTGCGATACTCCCAGCCCAACCTGAAAAGTGACCCATTGGAGCAACTACAACAGCGTAAACAAAAGCACCAATAACAATACTTGGAGCTGACATCATAATATCTGAGATATCACGGATAGTTTCCGCAAGTTTACTCTTTTGACCATACTCACTTAGATATGTTCCTGCTAAAATTCCTAGTGGAACACCAACAAGTGTTGCTACACCAACAATCATAAGTTGACCTATAAGTGCATGTTTAAGTCCACTGTCTTCATAACCTGGAGGTGCACCTTCTTCTGTAAATATCGCCCAAGAAAGAGCATCCACACCATTTGAAACTAAGATATAAAGTATCCAAAATAAAAAACTGATTCCTATCATCGCAGATAGAGTAGAGAGTGTCATTACTAGTTTATTTATTAGTATTCTTTTATGAGTATGTGTCATGCTCCAACTCTCTTTCTGCGTAAGAAGTAAAACTTAGCAACCGAAATAATTGTAAAACTAATAACTAATAAAAGAAGTGATAACTCAAATAGTGAAGAGTAGTAGATATCTGTATCTGCTTCTGTAAATTCATTTGCAAGCGTAACAGGGATAGAAGTAGCAGGAGCAGTTAAGTCTAAGCTAATTTTATGAACATTACCCATTACAAATGTTACAGCCATTGTCTCACCAATAGCTCGACCAAGTGCTAAGATGAAAGAACCAATAATTCCAGCTTTTGCGTAAGGTATAACGATATCTTTAATAACATCCCATTTAGTCCCACCAAGTGCGTATGCTGATTCTTTTAAGATATCTGGAGTAGTATTCATAGCGTCACGAGTAACTGCTGCCATAAATGGTAAAATCATGATACTTAAAACGATTCCCGCAGTTAGCATAGATATACCGATACCACCAAAGATATCACGGATGATAGGTACAAAGTAAAAAAGTCCCCACATACCGTAGATAACAGATGGTATAGCAGCGAGAAGTTCTATGCTTACCCCAACTGGAGCCTTTAGTCTTTGTGGAGCTAACTCAGATAAAAATATAGCTACCCCGATAGCTAAAGGAACAGCAAGTAACATTGCTAAAAAAGTAGATACAACAGAACCATAAATAGCCGGTAATGCACCAAATTTTTCTAGATTTGGTGCCCATTTTGTTTGGGTTACAAACGAAAAACCAAAAGCTTCTATGGACTCTAGTGAGTGTTGAACTAAGACAGTAAAAACTGCTGCAACTATTAGTAGGATTGTTAAAGCGACAAATTTACTAGTGTGTGTAAATAATTTATCAATTACTAAACTCAATTTTTACCTCCATTTTATAGATTTCGGAATTATAAAATTGTTATGTTACAAGTCGGTTACGAAGAAATTATAAAGATTTATAGTAGTATACTTAAGTAAGCAAATGTGGAGATTTATATGAAAGAACGTACTAAAGAAGATAGAAGAAAGTCTGATAAAGATAGACGAAAAAGTAAGAATGGTAAGGTTAGAATTTGGAAAAAAGAGGAAACTATCCTTTATGAAGAGGAGCTTGAAAAGCTTCAAGTAGAGCTTCTCAAACTACAAAATCATGTAAAAGAAAAAGGTTTGAAGATACTTATGATTTTTGAAGGTCGTGATGCGGCTGGAAAGGGTGGTACTATAAAAAGAATTACAGAACATCTTAACCCTCGTGGTGCAAGAGTTGTAGCTTTAGAGAAGCCAAGTGATATTGAAAAGTCACAATGGTACTTTCAAAGATATGTAGCACATCTACCATCATCAGGCGAAATAGTTTTATTTGATCGTTCTTGGTATAACCGTGCTATGGTTGAACCAGTTATGGGTTTTTGTACAGAGAGAGAACATCATAAATTTTTAAAAGATGCACCACAGTTTGAAAAGATGCTAGTTGAAGAGGATATTAAAATATTTAAGTTTTATTTTTCAGTTTCTAAAGATGAACAAGCTAAAAGATTTAAGGCTAGAGAGACGGATCCACTAAAACAGTACAAGTTATCACCAGTTGATAAAGAGTCACAAAAACTTTGGAATGAGTACTCACTTGCTAAGTTTATGATGCTCTCTGCCACACATACAGAAGAGGCTCCATGGACCATAGTTAAAAGTGATGATAAGAAAAAAGCTCGAATCAACGCTATAAAACATATACTTAACTTTGTAGATTATCCAGATAAGATAAAAGATAAAAATATAAAAGTAGATAAAAAGATTATAGTATATGGTCGTGATGAAGCTATATCTATGGAGAGTAAATTCAAGTTCTCACTAAAATAACTTTATGTAATCTATTCGTAACCTTTTGATTTTATACTTCCGCACTTCAAAAATCAAAAGGGTATAAAACATGTTAAAAAAATTAGCATTAGCTTCACTAGTTGTAGCAGCATCTATTTCTTCAACATTCGCAGCAGATAAGATAAATGGTGCAGGTGCATCTTTTCCAGCTCCACTTTACTATGACTGGGCTTATTCATATAAAAAAGATACTAAAAATCGTGTAAACTATCAGTCAATCGGTTCAGGTGGTGGTATTAAGCAAATCACTAAACGTATTGTAAATTTTGGTGCATCTGATAAACCATTAAACTCTAAAAAATTAGAAAAAGCTAACCTTTATCAATTTCCAGCAGTTATTGGTTCAATTGTTGTTGCATTTAATGTTGATGGAATTACTGATGAGAGTTTAAAACTTTCTAACAAAGTTGTTGCTAGAATCTTCGGTGGTAAAATTACAAAATGGAATGACAAGCAAATTGCCCAAAATAATCCTGGTGTAAAACTTCCAAATGAAAAAATTATTGTTGTTCATCGTTCAGATGGATCTGGTACTACTTATAACTTTACTTACTACCTAAGTGGTTCATGTAAAATGTGGAAAGAAAATTTTGGTACTGGTAAGTCAATCGACTGGGCTGTTGGAATCGGAGGAAAAGGTAATGAGGGTGTTGCTAATTTAGTTAAACAAACTCCATACGCTATTGGTTACATAGAAAATGCATATAAAGAGAAAAATCACCTTTCAGCAGCTATTTTAAAAACTGCAAATGGCAAATGGGTTACTGCAACTGAAGAACACTTCAAAGCTGCTGCAAAATATGCATCTTGGACAAAAGAGGATAACTTCTATGCGATGTTAGCACTACAACCAGGTGATACTTCGTACCCAATTGTTGCAGCAACTTTCATCCTTCTTCCAAAAGAAAAAGGTGAAATGAACAAAAAAGTTATCAAGTTTTATGACTATGCATTTAAAACTGGTGACAAATCAGCGAAGAAGTTAGGTTACATACCTCTTCCAGAAGCTACTAAGAAAATGATTAGAGAGTATTGGGATGCTAATATAAAATAATCTTTTTCAAACAATTTAAATTTATTCTCCTACAAAGTATGCTCTACATGTAGAGCATACTTCTTTCAATTAAACTTATTTTTGTTATAATTATGTATATGAAAAAATATAGATTACTCTTACTCAGCTTTATTATTTTTGGAACTATACTTAGTAGTTTTCATCATCATGATGATGGTCAAGCAAGTGATGAGTGTAAAGTGTGTCTACTTCAACATAATTTTGATACGGCAAATAGTGTTGATAGTTTTGAACTTGGTGATATCTATATCAAGATAGAAAGTCTTGATACTTTTGTTTTTATTTTTCATAATGATTCTTTTAAATCTAACTTCTTATCTCGTGCACCACCCTCTTTTTCTTAATTTTTTACTAAACAAATAACTATTTACAATATTAAGGAAAAATATGAAGAGAATAATAATGATTTCTCTTGTATGCTCAAATTTTCTATATGCTTCTAGTGAAGTAGATGAATTGAAACAGCAATTACAAGAGCAAAATAAAGTTATACAGTCGTTAATGAAGCGATTAGATAATTTAGAAAACATAAAACAAATAGCAACACAAAAAACTTTAAGTGTTGAGAGTAAGCCTAAGCAAAGCCCTATACAAAGTTATGACTACGCAAGTGTAAAAACGAAAAACATTTCAAATAGTGCAAGTTTTTCACAAAAAGAGTATTTACCTGATATTGCTCTAATTATCAACTCATCAGCAGTTGGTAGAAATATAGATAATGAAAAATATTCATCATATGAAATTCCAGGATTTATTAGTGATGATCCAGAAAAAGAGATACCATTTAATCCAGATAGAGGGTTTAACCTAAATTATGCTGAGGTTGCTATGTCGTCTGCCGTTGATCCAAATTTTGATGCTTTCGCTGTTTTTCATATGACTTCAGATGAGTTTGAAATTGATGAAGCTTATGTATCTACAAGAGATTTACCAAATGGTTTAAAAATTAAAGCAGGAAAGTTCAAATCTGCTTTTGGTAGATACAATGAAAAACATCAACACGCTTGGGAGTTTAGTGAACAAGCACTTGTTTATGCTGCGATGTTTGGTCCAGAGGGTTTAAGTGATGCTGGTATTCAAGTTCAGTGGGTAGCTCCAACAGAAACTTACATAATGTTAGGTGCTGAAGCAATGCAGGGTACAAATGAGCAAAGTTTTGGCTATGAAAAAGGAAACAGCCTTTATAATACTTACGCAAAAGCCAGCATAGATATTACTGATGATACCTCTGTTTTAGTTGGCACTTCATATATTCATGGTAAAAATATAGAGGGCAATACTGATATATATGCTGCTGATTTAACTATACAAACTCAACTATCAAGTTATAGTTCTTTAGCATTTCAAAGTGAGTACATATATAGAAATATGGAACTAAATGCAACAACTGCTCGTCAAGATGGTATGTATGCACAGTTAGTATATAAATACAATCAAAACTACGCTGCTGGAGTAAGATATGATACATTGATGAAGAATAATCAAGGTGATAATAATTTAGATATGTATACTGCTATGATTGAGTATCAGCCATTTGAATTTTCTCGTTTGCGTTTAGAATATTCACTCGATAAATCTAAATATTATGATGGAAAACAAAAAGATGTACAACAGTTAATGCTTGAGTTAAATGTTGCAGTTGGTGCGCATGGCGCACATAGCTACTAAAGGATTATGATGAAATTTTTATTACTATTTTTACTAAGTTTAAGTTCGCTGTTCGCTACACTAAATGTTCAAACAACATATACAACAGTAGCCGAGATTGTCAAAAAAGTTGGGGGTGAACATGTTCGTGTTAATACTTTAGCAAGTGCACATTATGATCCTCACTTTATTGTTCCAAAACCATCTTTAATCTCTAAACTTCGTAGGGCTGATGTTTTAGTTATGAATGGTGCTGGTTTAGAACTTGGTTGGTTACCTCCACTACTAAAAGGTGCTCACAATGGAAAAATTCGTCCTGGTGCTAAAGGTTTTATAGATATTTCAAATGCTATAAATCTTATAGATAAACCAGTTGCAGTCTCTCGTGCTTTTGGAGATGTGCATGCCCAAGGGAATCCACACTATATGCTAGATCCATATAATGTACTTCCAGTTGCAAAATTGATTAGTGAGAAACTAAGTATAAATGATCCAAGTAATGCAAGTGACTATGCTATAAACTTAGTAAAATTTGAAAAAGAATGGAGCTCTTATTTAGAAAAGTTAGATGCTAAAATGTCTACATGTAGAGATAAAAAAGTGCTTCAGTATCATGAGCTTTTTAATTATTTTTTAAATAGATATGGTTTTAAAAGCTTTGGAAATATAGAACCATTACCAGGAGTTTCACCAAGCTCAAAACATACGGTTGAACTTATTAAAGTTATGAAAGATAATAATATTAAAAAGATTGTACATGATGTTTATCATTCACAAAAAACAGGAAAGTTCATAGCTTCTAAAACAGGTGCAAAAGTACTTGTTTTACCTCATGATGTAAACTCAGTAGATGAAGCCGACACACTAGAGAACTTTTATAGCTTTATAGCAGGGCAGCTATGTCAATAATAGAACTTTTTTGGCCAGCTTTTACTCTAGCACTATTTTTAGTATTTATACATGCTATTTTTGGCTTAGAGATTATTAAGCGTGGTGTAATTTTTACAGATTTAGCCATAGGTCAAATTGCAGCTATTGGTATGGCAATAAGTGTTAGTTTCTTTGATGGATTATATCAAACTCCACTTGTATTGTTGTTTGCAATATTATCGGCACTTATAATCTCATTTGCTACTAAACGAATAGTTCATATTGAAGCCTTTATTGGGCTTTTATATGCCCTAGGGATATCATCGTTAATGCTGATTTTGGCAAAAACTACAGAGGGTACAGAACTATTTCAACAAATCTCAGCTGCTGATATTCTTTTTACTAGTAAAGAAGATTTATTTAGTTCAGCTTTTCTTTACATAACAGTTTCTATTGTAATGTTTATAATTTATCCTAGAGTAAAAGGTATGTTAAAAGAAGTTCTTTTTTTTAGTATGTTAGCTATAGTTGTGACATCATCTGTACAAAATGCAGGAGTATTGGTAGTTTTTTCTTTACTTATTGCACCAGCATATTTTGCCATTGTTCAAAAAAGAGTAGCTCCTTTAGTATTTGCGTGGATAAGTGGTTCGTTGAGTGTAGGTATTGCTATGCTGCTTTCATATGTATATGACTTGCCTACAGGGTATAGCATTATCTTTGTTCTTGTAAGTTTTACTTTAGTTGGTGTATGGTTTATGGGTAAAAAGCCAAACTAAACATTTTTCATTTGTAACATTTATGTAACCAAGCTATTTTATAATTCTCTCAACAAAACAAAGGGAATAAAAATGAAGAAAATTGTTTTATCAACATTAGCAGCCTTAACAATCGGTACACTATCTGCAACTGCCGGAGATATCAAATTTTATCAAGATACAAATGGTCAAGTATTCACTACGCCTGCAGAGGGACGTGTAGCTATAAATTTAGAAGAAGCAGGTAAAGTTCTTAACTCAGCAGAAGAAACAAAGAAAAAAGAACTACCAATGAATGTAGCTGATAGAGATCTTCTAGATAGGTTACATTTCAAGGGTGATTTGAGATTAAGATATGAAAATAAAGAGTTTGAGTATTCTGATGGTACTGAAAAAAAAGTTAATCACAATAGATACCGTTTAAGATTAGTATCAGCTTTTGATTTGACAGATAGTTTTAAATTTGATGTTGGTATGAGAAGTGGTTATGCTAATCCAACATCAGGAAATCAAACTTTCTTAGATGATGAAAACTTAAATGATTACTTTTTTCAGTCACTTAGATTTAATATTTTAGGTTTTACCTATGCCTCTGGTAATTCTACTTTAAAAGTAGGTAGACAACCATATATTATGTATAGACCTATTAAATCACAACTTATTTGGGATAATGATATTTCATTAGATGGGCTTAATTATCAATATAAAGATGATGCAAATATGATTACTTTTGGTGTAAATCAAACAAGTTTGGCAGAAGCTTCTGTGAGTGAAGATGAGGTTTA
>Ga0256837_1002712_pt1 | contig 10705 bp, 6 predicted proteins | sample 4562384metaG_FD_185976 | JGI IMG/M metagenome (GOLD analysis project Ga0256837, IMG submission 185976) | Hydrothermal vent microbial communities from Guaymas Basin, Mexico - 4561-384 | ecosystem: Environmental > Aquatic > Marine > Hydrothermal vents | place: Mexico: Guaymas Basin | collected... | reverse complement strand
GTGACAAATATAAGTATATAAACCTGAATTTTGATCTCTTTGTGAACCCCAAGCTCTATCCACCCATAATTGTTCATTCCATTGAATTTGCTTTTCTACTTTCATAAAGTTAAAAAAACTAGGGATTCTACTTTTAAGTGTATTTGCTAAAGCGATATTATGGCAAGTAAAAAATGTTTTATTATTCTCATTAGATATATATATATCTTTTAATTTATGCAATAAAAGTTCGGTTTTTCCAGTTCCTGATAATCCTTGTATAGAAATTCTTTTTTGATTTAATTTTTGATAAATAAATCTTGTTTGTTCTCCATCAAATAATATAATATTATTTTTTACTTTTTCTAATATAGATTCAGGATTGTCTAGACCTTTTTCTTCTATATTATTTATACTTCCTACCAATAAAGAGATTAAAAATTCAACTTTTCTCTCTAAACCTTTTCCTATTATATTTTTACTTAATAAAGTTTCTATATTAAATTTTTTATCTATAGATTTCTCTACTGTTAATTCTTTTTTCCACTTTTTTGGTCTTCCTATAAACTTTTTATAATTAAATTTATCAGAAATAGAACCCAAATCTTCAATAAAATCATCATAATAATCAGAAAAATCTTCTTCATTATTTTCTAAATCTAAAAATATAATTTTATGCTTTGGAGATAAAATAACTATAACATTTTTTTCATATTCATAGCTATATTTATTTTTTACTAATCCTAGTGGTGCTGTAATTAAATATATTTGCTCTTTTGGATTATTATTAGCATACTTTTCTATTTCCTTAATAATCTCTTTATTTATATCATTTTTTTCTATATTATTATAAAATAAACTATTTTTCACTTCTTCATTTCCTTTATCATCAACTCTTTAGCCAAACTTTTTGCTCCTTTAAAATCTGCTTTTCCTGTGCCAAGTTTTGGTAATACTTCTACTCTAAATAGTTTACTAGGTTTCATTATTGGCAGAATATCACTCTCTTTTATCTTCTTTAATATCATCTTTTCTTCTAAATCACTTATATATAATAAGACTATCTGCTCACCTTTTTTATCATCTGGTAATGCTACTGCCATACTCTCTACACTATCAATGAAAATATTTCCTAGCATCTCTTCTACACTACCTAAACTTATCATCTCTCCACCGATTTTTGCAAACCTACTATATCTGTCTACGATATATATAAATCCATCTTCATCAATATGTCCTTTGTCCCCTGTCTTATAATATCTAACCCCATCAATTTCTACAATAACTTGATCTGTTTTCTCTTTATCATTTAAATAACCTTTCATCACTTGTGAACCACCAACAATAATAAGTCCATCATTTCCAACTGGTAAAATATCTAAAGTTAATGGATCAACAATTTTTACAATAGTTCCACCGATTGCTTGACCAACACTTCCTAATTTATTTCCAATTATTGGACGCATTGAATCTAAATCAAGACTATCTGGCATATTTACAGATATTACTGGTGAAGTTTCTGTTGCTCCATATCCTTCAAATATATCTTTTGAGAATTTTTCTTTAAATGCTGATTTTATCTCTGGTTTTAACTTCTCTGCTCCTGCTACTATCATTCTAATACTATCAAACATTAGTGGATGTAACTTTCTATTTTTAGTATATAATCTAAAAAATGTAGCTGTTCCAAACATTATAGTAGCATTGTATCTAGCTGATAGTTTTCCAATACCTAAAGAATCTGTTGGGTCTGGAGCTGATACCATTGTGATACCTTCGCATAGAGGTAAAAGAGTTGTAACAGTTAGTCCAAATGAGTGAAATATTGGAAGAGAATTTAAAATGACATCTTTATCTTGAAAGTTCAAAAGAGCAGAAACTTGTTGAATATTTGCCATAAGATTTTTATGAGTCAATTCAATTCCTTTTGGTGTACCCTCGCTACCACTACTGAAAAGAATCGTAGCTGTGTCATCAATAGAAACTTTTTCAAAATAACATAATTCAATTAAAAATCTTGGCATCAAATAGGCTTGAAGAAGAGAAGATATTTTATTAAACTTACTAAATTTACCTCCAAGACTCTCTACACTTAAAAATCTCTCTCCAATGACCTCATCAAAACTAAAACCCTTAGCTGATAATTTCTGCATAAATTTATCAGAACTTATAACAATTTGAATATCTGCCTTATCTAAAGCACTTGTCATTGCCTCTTTACTTAGAGTATAGTTAAGATTAACTGGTCGTTTACCTAATACAAATAGGGACATGTTTATAATAGAACCGATAGATGAAGCTGGAAGTAAGACACCTATATTATTTTTATCTTTTAATATCTTTTTTAGAGATTTTACAAATAATATAACTGCTGTAATCATCTTTGCATTAGTTAGGTCACTTCCCATTGCATCAACAACACTTCTCTGCTTTAAATTTGCTTTGGCTCTTTTTATCCAACTATATTGTAGAGGTTTAGAATCAGATATTCTCTCTTCCCAAGTTGAAAAGGATAGAGCTGATATAGCTTGTTTAACTTCCAATGAACTACTATTTGATGGCATCTCTTTTCCCAAAGCTACAACGATATGTCTCTTTTTACCATCTTTACTCATCATCTTATAATTATCATCTGCCCTAGAAAATGTAGAGCCCCATAAACCATGAATATAAAATGGAATAATTGGATGTGTGCTATCTTTTAGACTCAACTCAAATCCTCTTTTAAATTCATTAAGTTGTCCATTATAACTAATCATTCCCTCTGGAAATAATGCAACAACCTCTCCATTATCTAATCTTTTTCGTATTTGTGATATAGCACCTCGACTAGAAGTACCAGATATTGGAATAATTTTAAAATGTTTTAAAAACCACTTTAAATACCATTTGTTATATATGCTTTTTTCCATGACAAATTTAATAGCTCGTGGTGATGCAATTTGCAAAATTAACCAATCAATCCAACTAATATGGTTACCTAAAAGAAGCACACCACCCTCTTGAGGTAAATTCTCTAATCCTCGAATATGCAGTTTATATCTACTCTGAATTAATGGAAGTAAAAGAAGTCTTACAAATAAATTTGGTAACTCTTTCATGGCATAAATAGAGCCAATGAGAGTTACCAAAGATGCAAATATAAATAGTGTTGTACTACTAAATCCAATTTTTACGAATATAATAGTTAAAGATAAAAACATAAACATTAGAATATTCTGTATAAAATTATTTCCTGCAAGAATTACACCCATTTGAGATGGTTTTGCAAAAAATTGTATAGTAGCATTTAATGGTACTATAAATAATCCACCAAAAAATCCAAATGAAATACTAGCAATCATCATAGTTGTAATAGTTGATGCAAATGCAAAGAATAAAAGAGATAAAAATATACCTAAAGCACCTAATGGAACTATTCCAAGCTCTATATGAAGTTTAGATAATCTTCCTGCAACAAGTGAACCAATAGTAATACCTATAGCACTAACAGCTAATATTGCTTGAATAATTATAGCATTTTCATCACCTGTCATAATTTTATAGTGAGCAGGAAAAGATGCAACAAGAAGTTGTCCAACACCCCAGAATATACCTAACCCAAATATACTAAACCATATATTTCTATTCTCTCTAAGAATTTTTATATTATTCTTAAGATAATTTAATTTGAAATAACTTTTTACTTCAAATTTATCTATATAATCTTTCACCTCAAAAATAGGTAATCTAAATGCTAAAATACTCTCAAGAAGTGTTAATCCAATTAATATCCAACCTATAATGGTTAAATTAGGCAAAATCTCATGAGGAATATTAAATCCACCATAATTAGACTCAAAGATAATAGAAAAGATTATAGAACTAAGTAAAATAGATACGATTGTTATCGCCTGAACTATACCATTCGCTCGTCCTAAATAATTAATTCCAACTAGTTCTTTTATTAATCCATATTTTGCAGGAGAGTATATTGCACTTTGAATAGCTAATAGGAAAGTAAGCCCAAAGGAGACGAAAAACCAACCTTGGTAATAGCTTATAGTAATTAAAATAGCAATAAGAACAGCAACTAATGAACTATATCTAACTATTATGCTTTTAGAGTATTTATCAGATATATAACCTGATGGAGAAAAAAGTAAAATAAATGGTAGAAGTATCATAGCATTAATCAATGCTGATAGAATAATAAGTGTATCTCCATCAAAACTTTTTAACAACACATTTTGAATTGTGATTTTATGTCCAATATCAACCGTGGCATTAATAAGTAAAATAAATAAATAGGGGATAAACCCTCTAACTGCCAACATATTTCTCATCTTAATCCTTAAATTTTAAATATAAGATGAATAATCCTAATCTAGCCCAAATAACCTTTTTGCATTTAGAGTAGTGAGATTAGACATCTCTTTTGAAGTTATATTACTAAGTTCTGCCATTTTATTAATTACAAAAGATGTATATAATGGTTCGTTTCGTTTTCCTCTATTTGGATGAGGTGTTAAATATGGAGCATCTGTTTCAGCAACTAATCTATTTTGTGGGACTCTAGGATAAGTATTCATTAGTTTTTTAGCATTTTTAAAAGTAAGAACTCCACCAATACCATAATAAAAATTCTTAGATAGTTTTAAAAGTTCTTCATCGGCATTATAGCAATGAAGCACACCACCCTCTTCTCCAGCATATTTCTCTAATAAATATAAAGAGTCTTTTGTCGCATCTCGAATATGAACTATTAGAGGTTTTTTAAGAGTTTTAGCCCATAAAATTTGCTCAATAAATATTTTTTTTTGTAATTCTTTATACTCTGTGATTTCATTTTCATTCTCTGGTAATCTGTAATAATCTAAACCACATTCACCAATAGCTACACATTTTTCATGAGAAATAAATTGTTCTAAAAATTCTTTATTATATTTATGTGAGTCATAAGGGTGAACACCAACAGCAAAGTAAATTTCAGGAAATTCCTCAGCTAACTCAACGGCTCTAGCTAAGGTATCAGGGTCGGCAGATGGAATAATAAATTTCTCAACTCCTCCATCTTTAGCCCTAGTAATTACATCTTTAATATCATCTATATATCTATCATCATCAAGATGACAATGTGTATCAATAATCATTTTTAATTACTTTTTATTAAATTAAATCTTTTGCTTTTGTTAAAGCTTCTATAACCTCATCAATATTTGCTTTTGGAATATGAATTTTCCAATCTGGAGAATCTGTATTACCTTGTAGTGATATTGCCACACTTGCTATACTTTCAGTCTTCTCTCCATAAGGCTGACTAACTGTAGCTACTGAAATTTTACCATTCTTTGTTCCACTAAGTCCTGTTTCACTTATTAATATTGTTGTACTCATAATATATCCTTTATATTTAATTATATTATTCTATTATAACATTATTTCTTTATTTTTAGTAATAATGATATTTTTGCTTGTAATTTTAACCATCGTTTATGTTCTATTGCAGGAAATCCTCCATATATTTTACCACCAGCTAAAGATTTTGTAACTCCACCCCTTGCCGATATGGTAGCAAAGTCACCAACAAAAAGATGTCCTGCTGTTCCACTTTGTCCTGCCATTATTACATTTTTACCAAGATTTGTTGAACCTGATATTCCAACTTGTGATGCCATAAGATTGTTTTCACCAATATCACTATTGTGTCCTATGTGAATAAGATTATCTAATTTTGTACCACTTCTAATAATAGTCTTTCCAAATACTGCTCTATCAACTGTACAATTTGCACCTATTTCTACTCTATCGCCTATCTCAGCTATACCATTTTGATAAATCTTAATATGCTCACCCTGTTTTGTATGAGCAAAACCATATCCATCACTACCAATAACTGCTCCACTATGAATAATACAATCTTCACCTATTATGCTATGGTGATAGATAGAAACATTTGAATGAAGTAAAGTATTAGAACCAATAGTAACATTATCACCAATATAACAACCTGCCAAAATAGTTACATTATTTCCTATAGTTACATTTTGACCAAATCTAATTCTCTTATCAATATCACAATTATCGCCAAGATGAGGATGACCACCTTTTGTGACTATTTTATAAGAAAATATTTTTGATGTAAGAGCTAATTTTAAATATGGTTCATCTGTTATTAATGCAATAGTTGAAGATGGTACAAGATTTGCATATTTCTCTTCTATTAATACAGCTGAGGCTTTTGTTATTAATAGGTCATCTATATATTTAGAAGAGTTATAAAAACTGATTTCATCTTCTTTAGCATCAGTAAGAGTATTAACACCATTAATATTTTTCTCTTCGCCTATATAATTAACACCTATCTCTTTTGTAATAAAATTTAATCCAATCATATCTATTCAACTCCCATTTTTTCCATAATCATATCTACATTATGGCAAAAGTTTCCATTCTTTTCAATTAAAAATAAATCTTGAACTCGTTTTTTTTGTGTATGTATTTTTGCTGAAGCTATATCTACACCTATTGCATCAAAAAGAGTCATTATATAAGCTAATAAACCTCTTGTATCATCTATTTTTAATAACATTTTAGCATAATTCTGAGAATGGTTACACTCTATATCTATATTCTTTTTAGTAATCGTAAGTGTTGGGAGTTTAGCCTTTTTAGTTAAATCAAAAGATTCTTTTATATAAGTCTCAATCATAATAATTTCATGATTCTCAACACTTTCTCCAAAATCTATCTTAAAGTACTTCTTTCCATCAAAAAGTTTACATATATCCATATTAACAATATTTAATCTTGATAATTTTGCTAAAAGATAACCTAAATTAAACTCTTTTTCTTTTATAATTTCTATAGTTAAAAATATTTCACTTGTAACTTTAAACTCATAACCATCAATATCTATCGCTTCTATTGCTATACTAATTATCTCTTCAGGTTTATATCTTAAAAACATAAGGTTAGAAGAAATTGATAAAACTTTTTTTTGTCGGCTTTTTAATAAACTATTAAATTTAGTAGAGCGTTTTAAAGTGTTCTCTTTCTTTATTCTCTTAGCTGTTTCATCTATCATCTCATCATGTTCTAGTGTATTAATAGATTGCATATATAAAGTTCTTAAAAGTCTTGCTGTAAATGTTGAATATACATCTTCACCTACACCATTCATATCTGCATAAGTTAAAATATAAATCATATCTAGCATTCTTTTAGTTTTAAAATGTGCTACAAATTTAAATATGGTCTTCTCATTATATAAATCTTCTCTTTGTGCTATATTACTCATGAGTGTATGATATTGAATTAAAATAACTCCATCATCTATAATTAAATCAGTTAAGCCTATATTTTTTCCATATATTTTGAATAGCGTTGCACCCACAGATGAATGGTCTTTTTTTCGTCCTTTACCACCATCATGAAGAAATGTCACCAGTTTAAGCAACTCTCTATCTTGTGAAGTTAACTTATTAAAAAGGTCTCCTATAAAATTATCTTTAATATTTTCTAACCAATACAAACATTCCAAAAGGTGAGTATGTACAGAAAAACGGTGATAACCATCAAATTGTGGAAGATTTATAACCTTTTTCAAAATTGGTATAGAGTATCCCAAAAGATGAGCGATAGATAATGTTGAAAGTGTACTATGAGCATATTCTGTTTGAAAAATAGTTCTAATCTCTTTATAATACTTTTTATTTAACTTACCTGCTCTTGGAGCTTGTATTATTTGATGAAGTAAAGATGGTGAAGCCTGATACTTTTTTGTTGCTTTTATATTTAGATATTTTATTATATCCAATAATGTATCATTCTCTTTAGATGCTTCTAGCTGATACAATTTACTATTTATCTTTATATTATATTCTTTGCTTAAAATATCTGTCCAAATTAAAGAGTATAATTGAACAACTCTAAGATTAGTTAATACTTTTTTTGCAAATCGCATATGAGATTCTCTTGTATTATTATATCCTAGATACTTAGCAACTTCAGGAATTAAATCTAGTCTAAGTTTATCCTCTTTTTTACCTGCTACCAAATGTAGAGCTGAACGAACACGAAATAAAAATTCTAAAGATATTCTAAAGTTTCTATAATCAGTATCACTTACTATATGTTCTGGCAAATCACCTATTCTTGTAATATTATATTTTATTTTTCCTAACCAATAGACTAAATTAGCATCTCTAAAACCACCTTCACCCTCTTTTAAGTTAGCCTCCATTTTTAATGGAAACTTTTTATGTAGCAATCTTTGCTCTTCCAATTTAGATGTTATATACTCTTTCGGATTATCAAATCTAATATCATCTAATCTATTTTGAGCCTCTGTCCAAAGATACTTAGAACCATCTAAGAATCTTGATTCTAAAATAGCTGTTTTAATTGTTATGTCTGTTTTTGAAACATCTAGTAATTCATCTACATGGTGTACTCTATGACCTAATTTAAGTCCACTATCCCAAATAAGATATAATATTTTCTCTATCATATCTTTTGTGTTATACCCATCAATATCTTTGTAAATAATCAATAAATCTATATCAGAATATACACAAAGTTGCTCTCTACCATAACTACCTAATGCTGCTAAGGTAATTGGTAGTGAATTCTTCAATGGTTGATACTCTTTAAACATTCCGTGCATAGCTATTTTATATATTAATTTAATAATAGAGTCTATTTTCCGTGTATGTTTAAATAGAAAATCTTTACCTCCTGATGTAGCGAATGTCTCATCTAAAGTTTTAAAATAGATACTAATATCTCTTTTAAGAACTTTTGCCATCTTAAAATCATCGGCATTATGATAAAGTAAATCTTCTATTTCCTCCTTCGTACTCATCTGATTAATGTCCATACTCCTGTACAAATTTCTCATAATCACCATCAAAATCTATAATAGTTCCATCTTCTTTAATTTTAATAATACGATTAGCAAATGCATCTATTAACTCTCTATCATGACTAACACAAATTACTCCACCTTGATAATTATGTAACGCTTCACCTAGTGCTACAATAGCCTCTAAATCTAAATGATTATTTGGTTCATCAAGAACTAAAAAGTTTGCACTATCCATCATCATTTTACTTAACATTACACGGTGTTTCTCTCCACCAGAACAATCTGAAACTTTTTTCTCCTGCTCTTCACCAGAAAATAACATTCTACCTAGAACTTTTCTTAGCTCATCTATATGCCATTTTGGGTCATGACCCTGAAGCCAATCATATAATTTATTATCGCCAACAACAACATCAGTTGCATTTTGAGGGAAGTAGCTACTTGTAATAGTTTGACCCCACTTAAATATGCCACTATCTTGAGTTATATTTTCCATTATAATATCTAATAGAGTTGTTTTTCCCACACCATTAGAACCTATTAAAGCAATTTTATCGCCCTTTTCTATTTTTAAAGATAAATTCTCAAATACTTTTAAATCATCATAACTTTTATATAAATTAACAATCTCTAAAACTTCATTACCTATATCTCTATGTGGTTTGAACATAATAGATGGGTCTCTTCGTGAAGATAATTTAATATCTGCAACATCTAATTTATCTAACTTCTTTTGACGACTTGTTGCCTGTTTTGCTTTAGATGCATTGGCTGAAAATCTAGCAATAAATTTTTCTAATTCATCTTTCTCTTTTAAAGCTTTACCTCTATCAGTTTCATTCTGTTTCGCAACAAGATTAGCAGCAATATACCAATCATCATAATTACCCGTAAACTCTCTAATATCACTAAAATCTAAATCTAGAATATGAGTTACAACACCATTTAAAAAGTGTCTATCATGTGATATAATTAATAATACACCTTCATGTCTTGACAACTCATTTTCTAACCAACTAATAGTTTCAATATCAAGATTATTTGTAGGCTCATCAAGTAGTAAAATATCTGGCTTTAAAAATAGAACTTGTGCCAAAAGAATTTTAAATTTATCTCCACCAGTAATAGAACTCATTAAAGAATCATGTTTATCTGAAGAGAATCCCAAAGATTCAAGAAGTTTTTCTATCTTAACATCACTCTCATAAGTTGGATCTTCATCTGCACAAATCATCTCTAATTCAGCTAAACGATTATTAACTGCATCATCTTCAAAGTCACCCTCAACATATAGCTTTTCTTTCTCCTTCTGTGCATCAAATAATTTTTTATTTCCGTATAAAACAGCATCTCTTAAAGAAAAACTTTCAAAAGCATACTGATTCTGTCCAAGCATTCCAAGTTTAGAACCTGCTTGAATTCTAACTTCACCATCTGTTGGTTCTAATTCACCTGACATAATTTTCATAAGCGTAGATTTACCAGCTCCATTAGCTCCAATTAGTCCATATCTTTTACCACCATCAAGAGTCATATTTATCTTATCAAATAAAACTCTCTTTCCATATCTTTGAACCAAATTAACTGTACTTATCATTATTTTTCCTAACTATAAATATTTTTCTGTAATTTTAGCTAAAGTTTGTAAATCTTGGGCTATTAGAATTAAGTATGATTATAGATTTATATTGTAAAACTCCAAATTTTATGTTATGCTAGAACTATCACACAAATATACTACTTAACACAGACAGTTAAACTTAATAACAATATAAGCAATAATCTACTATAATTCTAAAATGTTAGTATCAACATGGAAACTTGCCAAGATTGAGGGAGTGACACCTCAAACTATTAGAAGGTGGGTAAAAGAGGGTA
>Ga0256837_1002711_pt1 | contig 10706 bp, 12 predicted proteins | sample 4562384metaG_FD_185976 | JGI IMG/M metagenome (GOLD analysis project Ga0256837, IMG submission 185976) | Hydrothermal vent microbial communities from Guaymas Basin, Mexico - 4561-384 | ecosystem: Environmental > Aquatic > Marine > Hydrothermal vents | place: Mexico: Guaymas Basin | collected... | reverse complement strand
GGTTCGTTTATTCTTGGTTTTCTCGCCATCTTATTTCCCTTTATATCTTATAATCAATAAACTTTACAAAAATTATACAAAATTTTTAAAAATTTAGCTAAAATTATTTAAAGCAAAAGGATTATTATGGAAATATGTATAATAGATGACAGTAAGGCTTTTTTAAAATATATAAAACAGTTGTTAGGCAAAATAGGATTTGAAAACGTTAAACTGTTCTCAACACCAGGCAATCTTTTAAAATACCTAAAAAACCATAAACCGGATGTTATTATCATAGATTATATTTTACCGGAAATAAACGGTATAGACCTCGCAAAAAAAATAAAAGAGATAAATTCTGATTCAATACTAATTATGCTAACATCATCCAAAGACATCAACGTAAAAAACGAAGCGTTAAAAGCCGGATTTGACGATTTTATAAACAAAGATATTTCTCTTCCCGAATTTAGCGCAAAAATGAATATGCTTCAAAAGCTTGTAGATTACATTCATAAAGAAAAAGAAAAAAATGAAGAGCTCAAAAAAGAGATAGAATATAAAAATTACCAAGAACAGATAGCTATTATAAAACACAAAAAAATCATCAAAAATGAACTTTCTATGTTCTTTGAAAACGAACATCTTATCGAGTCTTATTATAAACCAAAAGATATTTTAAACGGAGACACTATTTTCAGCAAAAGAATAAAAGAAAATTTTTACGTTTTAGGCATTATAGACGCGATGGGAAAAGGTCTTAGCGCTTCCTTAACCTCAATAAACGCAACAGCATTTTTGGAACATTCCATAAAAAAAGCGATAGAATATAAAGATTTTCAATTTGAAAGAACTATTAAAGATTTTATAAATTATACAAAATCCATTCTTTTAGAAAACGAAATATTATGCGCCACTATTTTATGCATCAAAGAAAACAAACTTTATTACGCAAATTTCGGTATGCCTCCAATATATACAGAAAAAGAAAGATACAAAGCCAATAATCTGCCTATAAGAAAAAGAACTAACGATTTTAAATTTAATATTATTCCTCTGCCTGATTATTTTTTTATTATAAGCGACGGTATTATAGAATCGCACCTTAAAAACATGCAAGGACCTTATTATACAAGATTTATACAACTGTATAAAAAAGCGGAATTTATTAAAGAAATAGTAAACGATTTTAAAAAACATGCAACTCAAGATGACGATATTTCAATAATACATTATAAAAAAGACGAAGAATTTGAAAAATTTTTCGAACTTGAGCTTGAAATAAAAGATAAAGATTCCATAAACGAAGCATTACTAACGTTGGCAAACGAAAACCTGCCTCAAAAACACAAAATCATCTATATCCTTCAAGAGCTGTTTATGAATACTCTTGAACATGGCATTTATGAACTTAAAAATAAAAAAGAAAAGTTTCAAAAAGTTGAAGACGCATCTCCAAAACAAAAACCTGTAAAAGTAAAAATAACCCTTCAAAAAAAAGAACCTTTTATAAAAATAATATATGAAGAACACACAAAAGGTTTTGATATAAACATATTAGACGAAATAAATATAAACAAATACCACGGAAGAGGAATTAAAATAATCAAAAACCTTAGCGAAGGAATTTTTTTTAACCCAAAAGGCAATAAATTAAAAATTTTCTTAAAGGACGAAAAATGAAATATAAAGTAAAAGGAAATGTATTAGAAATAACAGAACCAATCATTACCATCAATGATGCCGACGAAATTATTACAGTTCTTGAAAAATTAGGCTCAGAATATGATAATATTACAGTTCAGGTAAAAAATTCGTTTTCTTTTCCTTCAAGCATTATAGCTGAACTTGAAAAACTAAAAGACGAAGGAAAGACTATAAAAATAGTCGTTAGTGACGATATTATTTACGAACTTTTTAAAGAACTTAATTTAGATAAAATTTTTCACGTAGTAAAGGGATAAAATGCATTCCATTATAAAAGACTTTAACTTAAAACTTTTAGGCGTAAATATTATTACATCGGCGGTTTTATTGTTATATACATATTTTACGGATTCCGAAGCTTTCTTAGAAACGGCAATAGAGCATATTATCGTAGCTGTTGTTATTCAAATCGCGGCTTATTATTTATTGAAAATTTACGTTATAAAACCCATTCAGGAATTTATAGAAATTTCTAAAGAAATAAGCGAAGGAGACGGGGACCTCACCAAACAGATAGAAATAAAACAGCAAAACGAAATAAAACTTGCCGCAAATTACATTAACAAATTTATATCCAATGTAAGGGAAATTATTATAGACGTTCAGACACTCTCATCCAATATTACCTCAAACGCCCTTAAGCTAGAAGAAATCACAAAAGAATTAAAACACACCATCAAAGAAACGGATAAAGAAGCAAATTCAATATCGGAAATATCAAACTCACTTTCAAAACATCTCGATAAAACGGAAGAATCGGTAGCATCAACAACAAAAACGCTTATGGAAACCTCTAACTTTTTAGAAAAATTTGCTCTTGAACTAGACAAAGCAATCGAAGAAATAACAGCCATCAATTCTAAAGAACAGGAATTAAATAACCTTCTTAACAACCTCAACTCTCAAACGGAGGAAATTAAAAATGTTTTAAAAATTATAAGTGATATAACCGAACAAACGGAACTTTTAGCCCTTAACGCGGCAATTGAAGCGGCAAGAGCCGGAACACATGGAAGAGGATTTGCCGTAGTAGCGGATGAAATTAGAAAACTCGCAGAAAAATCAGGAGAATCTTTAATAGATATAGAAAGAATAGTTAAAACAATTACTAAAACAATAGAAAACACCAATAAAGAAATATCCCAAAATTCCGAAAAAATGAACCACCTTGCAAAAAACACCCAAAATATTCAACTTGACTTAAAAGGAATTTTGGAAATGAATAAAGAAAACATAGAATACGCCAAAATTGCAACCAAAAACGTAACTATTATGGCTCATAACTCAAAACAGTTAATCGAACACTCTCAAAACCTTACAAATATTTCTTCAAAAAACTTAGGAATAGCAAACGCTATAGAAAATGTGGCAAATTCCCTAAAAGAAAAACTTTCATCTCTAAAAGAGATAATTTCAAAATTTAAAACTTGATTTTTTCAATTCTCACCACTCTGTTTCCTTTTTTTACCACTCTTACCTTTTCACCTACCTTTAAATCGACACCTTTTACTACAACGGCTATATTGTTGCCGTTTTCAAGTCTTATAAAAACTTCCTGAGCATTTGCTTTATCTATTTCTCTTCCTGCAAAAGCACCGGCTATTCCGCCTATTAAAGCCGAAACAAGACTTCCTTTTCCCCTGCCCATCATACTTCCAAGCACTGCACCGCTGTAAGCTCCTATTACAGCCCCGCTCCCGTCGTCTTTTATAACAACATTTTTAATATCCTCCACTATCCCTTTTTCATAGGATAAAACAGAATTAACATCGTTTAAAGCAACTTCGTTTGAATTATACATTTTTGTACATCCCGCGTTAAAAATCAAAAAACATCCGCATACCGCCGCTAAAAATCTTTTCATACCCGCTCCTTTATATTATTATACCAAAGCACAAAACATCTCTTACATTTATCTTTTCTTGGCACTGACTAAATACACTCAACAAGAGTGCAAATTTTTTAACACTTCGAAAAAGCTAAAAAGTGCAAACAATTTTTGTATCAACCAAGATATCAAAAAAATTTTTGGGAATTTTATTAATTTTATTGGGAGTTTTACATTTTGGACAGATTATAATATTTTTCATATGTTACCTTAAAGTGACTGTCACTATTTGTATAATAAATGGTGGTCGCTGCAGGGCTCGAACCTGCGACCCCCAGCTTGTAAGGCTGGTGCTCTCCCAGCTGAGCTAAGCGACCGTGGCGGAGCCGACGGGACTCGAACCCGCGACCTCCGGCGTGACAGGCCGGCATTCTAACCAGCTGAACTACGGCTCCAAGTGGCGTCCCCAACGGGATTCGAACCCGTGTCGCCGCCGTGAAAGGGCGGTATCCTAGACCACTAGACGATGGGGACAGATGGTGACCCGTGCTGGATTCGAACCAGCGGCCCTCTGCTTAAAAGGCAGATGCTCTACCGACTGAGCTAACGGGTCTTCTCTCACAACTCTTTGTTGTGTGGGTGAAATTATAAAGAAAAAAATTTTTTAAGTCAAGGGTTTTTGAGTCATAAAATAAAAAAAATCAATTAATTCTTAATTAATTAAAGAGTTTTATAATTTTCCAAATAATAAAAGGCCTAAGATATGGACAAAATTCAACTTATAAAAAAAGAGATACAAAAGATAATAATAGGACATGAAAAACTTATAGACTCTATGTTAATAGCGCTTTTGGCAAACGGTCATATTTTAATAGAGGGAGTACCCGGCGTTGCAAAAACAACGGCTATAAAAACACTCGCAAAGGTTTGTGATTTAGATTTTAACAGAATACAGTTTACTCCGGATTTACTGCCAAGCGACATTACGGGAGTTGAAATTTACAATCCTAAAACAAACGAATTTCAAATAAAAAAAGGTCCTATATTCGCCAACCTGGTTTTAGCGGATGAAATCAACAGGGCCCCCGCAAAAGTTCAAAGCGCTCTTTTAGAAGCAATGCAGGAAAGGCAGGTTACCATTTCAGACACCACTTTTAAACTACCCTCTCCTTTTATGGTTTTAGCCACTCAAAACCCCATCGAACAAGAAGGCACCTACCCCCTTCCGGAAGCTCAGCTGGACAGATTTATGCTAAAAGCAATAGTGGGTTATAATTCAATAGAAGAGGAAGTAAAAATTATTCATATGTTAAATTCAAAACCTGAAATAAAAACCATTTTAAACCAAGAAGAGCTTTTGGAACTTCAAAAAAAACAAAAGTTAATTCATATAGATGAAGAACTTATAAAATATATAGCCACTATAGTACACTTTACGAGAAATCCTTCTGAAGAATTAAAAGAGTATATAGAATTTGGTGCAAGTCCAAGGGCTACTATCTCCCTTGTAGAAGCCAGCAAGGCAAATGCTATGATAAAAAACAAAAATTACGTAACGCCTCTTGATATTATAGAAATAGCTCCCGAAGTATTAAGACATAGAATAATTTTAAATTATAAAGCCGAAGCGGATGAAATAACAACCGATTACGTTATTAAAAAAATATTAGAAACAATTCCTATTCCATGAAGACTTTAATTTTAAAAACGAAAAAGAAGGTTTTTGGCAGTTTAATAGGAAGACACTCTTCCGCTTTTAAAGGAAACGGATTAGATTTTAAAGAGCTTAGAGAATACGTATACGGAGAAGACGCTAAAAAAATAGACTGGAAAATAAGCGCCAAATTTCAAAAACCTTTCGTAAAAGAATTTGAAGAAGACAGAGAGCTTAACATATTAATGTGCATACTCGCCAACGGCTCTTTGCATTTCGGCTCTTACAGGCTAAAAACAGACCTTATAGCGGAAATAGTCGCTATTTTAGGATTTAGCGCAGTAAAATATGACGATAAAGCGTCTTTAATAATTTATGAAAAAAAGCCAATTTTTCATTCAAAACCTACAAAAAATATTAAATCCATACCGGTTTTAATAGAAAAAACGGCCTCTTTTGAGTACTTAAAAAAAGAATATGACTTTTCGTTTATTGACTATCTTAATAAATTTAAAAAATCCATACTATTTTTAATAGGTGATTTTTATTCCCATCCTCCTATAAAAAGACTTAAACACGAAACTTTTTTAATATGGATAAGGGACAGATTTGAAGAAAATCCTAAAGAGCTTGGAGAAATAGAACTTATAGACCCTCTAAACTTAAAAAAGATACACACCTTTTTATCAAAAGAGAGTATAAAAGAATACAAAAAAAAGATAAAAGAAAAAGATTTGGAATTTATCCGATACCTAAAAAAAGAAAAAATAAAATTTACAAAAATTTATACAAATGAAGACCCTTTTTTTAAATTAACGGAGCTGGTAAAATGAATCTTCCTTTAAAAGACATAAAACCGAATGTAGTGATAATAGACTGGCAATGGTATATGTTTCTGGTTTTTATAACCGCTATTTTTATTTTTCTAATTTTTTTAGGTTATAAACTTTATAGCAACAGAAAAAAAGATTATAAAAAAGCGTTAATTAAAAAACTAACAAACCTGCCGTTTGAGGATGCTAAAAAAACGGCGTATGAATTTACAACACTAGGCAGAATGTTTGTAAACGAAGAAAACGAAAAACTTTTTGAGGAAATCGAAAAAGAACTTGAAAAATATAAATACAGACCTCAAGTCCCTCCGTTAGATAAAGAAATAAAAGAAAAAATAGAAAAATTCATAAGGACCTTAAAGTGACCTGGTCATTTGAACATCCCTTTGCGTTATTCATTATAATAATGTTTTTAATATGTAAAATATTATGTCCTCCCAAAACGGAAGGAATAATATTTCCAAACGCCGATTTTTTCTTAAACATAAAACACAGATTTTCCCTGCTTGAAACACTTATCATAATTTTAGTATCAATATCTCTAGCTTCCCCTATTAAAAGCGAAATTTTATCCAATCAACACAAAAAAGGATATGATATAGTAACTGTTTTGGATACGAGCGGTTCTATGGCCGAATTTAACAAACTTGAAAACGCAAAAGCCATTATCGCCCAATTTGCACAAAAAAGAAAAAATGACAGATTAGGACTTGTTATTTTCGGAAATATAGCCTATATCGCCTCACCCCTTACATATGACAAAAAAATTTTTAAAGAGATTCTTGAAAGGGTTTTTGTAAGTATTGCAGGAGGCAGAACAGCTATGTATGACGCTCTTTTTCTATCTTCAAATCTTTTTAAAAATTCACAGGCAAAAAATAAAATCATAATCTTGATAACGGACGGTCAGGATAATTCAAGCATTACCCCCCTTGATGTAGTCTTAAAAAAACTAAAAAAAGAGAATATAAAAGTATACACCATAGGAATAGGACCGGATGTGGATTTTCAAATACTACAGACAATATCAAAAGAAACAAACGGAAAATTCTTTTATATAAAAAATAAAAAAGAACTTAAAAAAGTTTTCGAAACAATAAATAAACTGGAAAAATCGGATATAAAAGGGGAAGTGACAGTTTTAAAAAAATATTATTTTCAATATCCTTTATCTGCGGCTTTAATTTTATTTTTGATTTTTCTGGCTAAATACAGGAGACATATATGGAATTTTTAGCTCCTTACGCTTTTTTGGCTCTTTTGGCAATACCGTTTTTATTTTTTTTAAAAAATTCAAAACTGCCTTTTAAAAAAGAAATTTTAAATAAAATAATTATAAAATACGGATTTGACAAAAAAAAGAGATTTTACGTATTTATAATATCCTACTTTTTTTTGGTAATCGCTCTGGCAAGGCCTGTTAGCGGAATTGAAAAAACAAAATTAAGAATTTCGTCATCCGATATAATTATTCTTTTAAGCGCCGGGAGTGAAATGAAATGTCAGGATATATATCCAAACAGATTTGAAGCGGCAGTGGAAAAACTTAAGAGTCTTTTTAAAAAACTAAATTATCAAAACATCGCTCTTTTACTTGTCAAAGAAAAACCTTATTTAATTTCCCCTCCGAGTACTGATTATAATTCGATAATATACCTTTTAAAACACGTCAATAAACAAAACCTTTTTAAAGAAAGAGCCAACTTTCAAAAAGCTTTCAAAGCCGCCCAAAAACTTGCAAAACACCCAATAATCGTTACTATATCCGATAGAGGGTTTGAAAATGCAGACATATCTTATATAACGGCATTAAAACCATGTAAAACAGTAAATGGAATTTCTATTCCTCAAAAAAACGGAATAGTATTTACCTATTCATCAAAAGATATAGACCAGATATCAAAAAAAATACAAAAAATAAGCAAATCCAAAGAAATTACCATAACAAATCAAAAGGAACTGTTTTATTATCCTTTGGCTTTTGGTATTTTGCTCTTTTTTATAGGCAGTTTTTCGTTAAGGAGAAAAAATTGAAATATTTAATTATTTTTATTTTTATTCCTCTTTTCGCTTTTGAATATTTTCATATAAAAAAAGCTGACGAATATTTTAAAAACAAAGAATATATAAAAGCGGCCAAAGAATATTTAAAAATAAAATCCGATAAAGGCATTTTTAATGCCGCAAACAGTTATTATAAAGCAAAACAATATGAAAAAGCAATAGAGTTATATTCGAAAATAAAAGACCCGACACTGAGATTTTCTAAACTTTACAATATGGCAAACGCATACGCTTATATGAAAAATTATGAAAAAGCCATAAAACTTTATAAAGAAGCCCTTAAAATAAAAAAAGACAAAGACGCACTATATAATTTAAAACTACTTGAACGACTTTTAAAAAAACAAAAGCAAAAACAAAAAGAAAATAAAAAAAGAAAAAAACAAAATAAAGAAAAAAAACAGCAAAACAACAAAGAAAAATTTCAAAAAAAACAGCAAAAAGAGAAGCAAAAAAAACCTGCCGATAAAAAAAACGAAGACAAAATAAAACAGTCAAATAAGAAAAAAAAACAACACAAACATTCAAACAAAAAAAAGCAAAAGCCTTTACAAAACAAAACACCGTATAAAGAAAAATTAAAAAAATTCAAATCCCAGCCTGCAATAAAAAAAGAATCTAATAAAACAAAAGACATACGACTTAAATTTTATAAAAAACAGCTTGAAAATCTAAATTTTAATACACTTATGATACCACTAAGGAGCGAATAATGAAAAAACTTTTACTGTTGATGCCTATGTTTATTTTTGCGGCCGTTGTAAATTTAAAGGTAAACAAAACAAATTTAAATACAAACGAAGAGCTTATAATCACAATAACCGCTAAAGGAAAAAATATAGAATTTCCGAATATTTCCAATATAGCGGGATTTAATGTAATAGGTACCTCAACTACAAACAATATAACGATAATAAACGGAGAAATGCAAGAAAGCGTTTCAAAAACTTTTATAATTATCCCTACAAAAAGCTTTACCCTGCCCCCTTTTAAAATTATCGTAGACGGAAAAACCTATAAAACAAAACCTGTAAAAATTACCGTTACCGAACCAAAACAGACAAAAGGCGATTTTGAAATAGATTTAAACGTTTCAAAAAAAGAGCTTTTCATTGGGGAAAACGCAATATTAACATTAAAATTTATTCAGAAAAAACCGGCTGATTCCATAAGAATACAAAAACCTGAAATTCCAAATTTTATAGTCAAAAACATTGCTCAAAAAAACATTCAAAACGGGATAATATATAAATTTTTAATAATTCCTCAAAAAACAGGTGAATATAAAATAGGACCGATAACCGCCCAAATAGGTAAAATCGTAAAAACAAACCCGTTCAACGACCCGTTTTTTAATATTTCAAGCATCAGATACACCCCTATATATTCAAATTCCGTAATGCTAAAAGTAAAATCAATTCCTCAAAACAGCGTTTTTGGAGATTTTCATATAAATATAAAAGCAAAAAAAGAGGTAAAAGCAAACGAACCCAATAAAGCCGTCTTAACGCTTAAAGGATGCGGAGACTTTTATAACCTTCCCGATTTTAATTTAAACATACCAAACGCAACCGTATATAAAGAAAAACCTAAAATAAAAACTTTTATAAAAAATGAAAACCTATGCGGAGAGTTAAAAGAAGAATTTACAATAATAGCAGACAGTAATTACACCATTTCCCCATTATCCCTAAAAGAATTCAACGGCAGCGTTACCAAAACAATTTCAACAAACCCCATAAAAGTTTACGTTAAAAACCCACACCCTCAGAAAATCTCTCCTGTTAACAAAACCGATAATAAACCAAATACAAAACCACTCTCATCGGATAAGAATGTTTTATATATAATTTTAGCCCTCACAGGCGGCATAGCGGTAGGAGTGTTTAGCACTTTGCTCGTTTTAAGAAAAAAAAGAAAAGAACCAACCCTGATAACCAAAATAAAAAAAGCTTCTCAAAAAGAGCTTTTTAATCTTTTAATACCTTACGGAGAACATCCAGAAATTAAAAAAACTCTTACTAAACTTGAAGAAAATATCTATAAAAACGCCAACCATAAAATAGACAAAAAGAAGATTATAAAAATAATAAAATCTATTTCAGATTAAGCCACTCTTCTTTTTTTGGCTGAAGCTCTTCCATAATCTGCTGTGTTTTATGACATTTTGTACAGGTTTTTAACTTTTGATGGTCGGGAATTGGGGTATTTATGAGTTTTTCCCTGCTGTGACACTCAAAACAGTCCGCTCCGCATTTATCGGATGCTTTTGAGGGATGGGATTTATGACATTTTGTACAGTCTTTTAAAAAAGCATGCTCTTTATAATATTTATTATGAGAATTATAAAGGTTTTTTAATTTAGGGTGACAAACAATACAGTCGCTCTCACACGAAAAAGCTATAACAGCACTTAAAAACAGTATAGTTTTTTTCATCTGCACCCTTTATAATTTTTTTTACACTCCTCTTTTAAACAGTGTCTTGGCGTTTTTCCGCTTAAAAAATCAAACAGATTATCAAGGGAAATTTGCATAATTCTTCTTAGGGCTTCTTTTGTATAATAAGCCATATGAGGGGTTGCAATAATATTTTCTTTTTTTGCCAAATCCCAATCGGGCAGCACATCCGCGGCTAT
>Ga0256837_1002709_pt1 | contig 10713 bp, 12 predicted proteins | sample 4562384metaG_FD_185976 | JGI IMG/M metagenome (GOLD analysis project Ga0256837, IMG submission 185976) | Hydrothermal vent microbial communities from Guaymas Basin, Mexico - 4561-384 | ecosystem: Environmental > Aquatic > Marine > Hydrothermal vents | place: Mexico: Guaymas Basin | collected... | reverse complement strand
GCAGGCCACCACGCCCTAATCCCGATAGACAAACTCCCTGAAAACGCCTCTAAACTTGAGAAGGCCGTCTATGAGGCCGTCTTAAGAAGGCTTTTAGCAAACTTTATGGACGACTTTATCTACGACCAGACTACCGTTAGCTTTGAGGAAGGATTAACGGCAGTAGGAAGGAAGGTAGTTCAGCTCGGCTGGAGGGAGCTCTACGGAGTAAAGGTAGAGGAAGGAGAGGAAGATAGTGCCCAGACTCTACCACAGCTCAAAGAGGGAGAAGAGGTTAGAAAGGTTAAGGAGTGGGCTAAGAAGGACTTTACAAAGCCTCCTCCCCTTTACACTTCGGCCTCTCTCATTACTGCAATGAGGAAACTCGGACTCGGAACGGAGGCTACAAGGCACACTTACGAAAAAGTCCTCATCAAAAGAGGCTACTTAAAGAGGGTAAAGGGAAAACTTATCCCTACTCCGGAAGGGTTAAAACTTGCTGAAAGAATAAAGAGCCTCTCCTTTGCCTCTCCGGAAGAGACAGCAAGGTGGGAAAAGCTCTTATTGGAAATAGCCTTTGGGAGAGCAGATAAGGACAGAGGCTTTAAGGAGTTTTTAGAGGGAATAAAGAAACTCACTCAGGTTTCAATTAAAGAGCTTGAGGGAGAGGACTTTTCTTACCTTTCCAAAAAGCCAAGTCAAAAGATGGTTAAATACGCCCTCTCTTTGGCTAAAAAGTTCGGAAAAGAGGTTGACGAAAAGAGGCTCAGGGAAGATTACCCCTACTGCAAGGGAGTAATAGAGGAGCTCTCAAAAGAGACTCAAAAGCTCCCTCCTGAGCCCCCAACTCAGGCTCAGCTAAACTTTGCTAAAAGCATTGCACAGGAAAAGGGAATTGAAATTCCGGAAAAGGCTCTAAAGGATAAGAGGGAGATGGCCAGGTGGCTTGATTCGGTGGTGGAGAAGGGGAAGAAGAGGAGCAAAGGGAAAAAGTTTGCCGGCAGGAAAGGGAAAAGGAGAAGGTAGAGGGCTACCCTCTCCTTATACCGCTGTTTTTCTCTGCAATCTCCCTCAAAATGGAGCCGAACTCCTGGGAGAACATAAGAGGGGCTTTAGAGAGGTAGTAGCCGAGATAATCAGCAAAGGAAATGTAGAGTTTTCTCCTTTCTGAGCCTCCCCTTGCGTTTATTTCGTTAACAAGCCCCGTCAGGTCTCCCTTTTTAATCAAGTGCCGGTGATTATCTGACGGCATAAAGAATTCATAGAGGGGAACGGCCACAAGAACGGCTTTTCCGTCTCTCCTCTTAGCCGGAAGTCTTACAAGTCTGTGGGAAACTATCGCAAGCAGGCTTGAAGCAACTTGCTCTTTTAGGTCTCCCGGAAGGTTGAGGAGAATCTCAAGAGCTCCTAGGAAGTTTCCAGCGTGCATTGAGGAGAAAACAAGATGTCCCCTTGAGGCTACATCTACAAGAGAGGCAAGCTCTTCCTTGCTCCTTGCCTCTCCTATCATTACCATCGTGGGGTTGCTCCTTAAAAGGTGCTTGAGAAGGGAGCTGAATTCCCCTTTAAAATCTTCGTCAATATCATACTGTAAGATGTGGGACTTTGTGGCCCCTAAAATCGGGTATTCAATCGGGTTTTCGTAGGTCAGGGCTACGCCGTTTATCTTCTGTGCAAGGTAGTAGAGTTCACTTACCATTGCCGTTGTCTTTCCGCTACCGGTAGGGCCGCAATGGAGTATGAGCCCCCCGCTCTTTGAGAGAAACCCTACCGGAGCCTCTCTCCTCGTTCCAGGAACAAGCTCTGAAGGGAGTTCCGTTATCACCTCTTTAACAAGGCTCTGTAAGAGAGAGGTATATTCCGGGGGGTAGTTCATAGCCTCAACTGAGGGAATGGAAAAGTCAAGCCACCTGATTGTAAGGGAAAGGCCGTTCAGCCCTTTTGAAAAAGTGCACCTGAAAGAGCCGTATCCGTAAACTGCAAAGGAAAACTCCAGCCTTCCTTTGTTTTCCATCAAGGCTTTTTCAACATCTAAGGAAGTTTTAAGACCGGTAAAGGTTTTCACTACTTCCCTGATGTTATCAGCCTTAATGATAGGGGATTCTTCTAAAAATATCCGTTTACTCAGGTGAGGAGGAATAATAACTGCAGGCTGGCCTATTCTAATCGGCTCTCCCTCTGTAAGGTATATGTCCGTAATGTGGAAAGTTCTACTGTTCCTTATTTCCCCTAAGACTTCTATCAGGTTTACAATAAAAAGGGCGTAAGAGTTGCCTTTAAGGGAAGAGCGGAGTTCTGCCAGGGCAGACTCAGGGGTTTTGGAAGAAAAACCATACCTTTTCACCGGTTCCTCCTATTGTTTCCTGTATTGTTTATAGTTTATCAAGAAACAGAGAAGAGGAGACAACCCCTCTTAACCCCCATAGCAGGTTTTAAGCAGAAGGAATAGGAATACACCACAGACAACGGTGAGGAGAAGGCCGAATATTATTAACTCTTTCCTGACAGCTTCTCCCTTTAAGAGGTCAAGGCCTCTTTCGTATTCCTCGCTTGAAATAGCTCCCTTTTCCCTCAACGCAATTAACTCTCCCAGCATCTTTGCTACTTCCGGGTGAACTACTCCGCCCTTACGGACGGAGCTTCTGAGGGAGTTTGGTAGGTTACCCCTACCCTTATCCCTCTGGGCGGGTTCACGCCACCCTCTACTCCTATCCCCGCATACAGCAGGGACTCGGAGATACCTTCGCTTAACTTGTAGATTCTTACCTTGACCACTTTTTTGAGTCCCGTTACAAGGTCAAACCATCTCTTCTTGAACTTCCTTAAAATGTTCCTCGCTCCGTTAACATCTGCGTTGATGAGTCCTTTAATCGGTGATAGGAAAAGTCCCCTCTTTATCCTCCTTCCGTTACCCTTACTTTCCTTTTTAACTCCTGCTTCTCTATCGCAGGAGTCGGTAACGGAAGTATAGCTCTCGTCTATCAGCTTTACTTCTATCCCTAACTCTTTAAGCTTGTAAGTTAGGTATTCCGTTACTTTCCCGTGAGGTAATAGCTTGAACATCTGATTCACAAAGTCGGGTAGATTGCTCTCTTTGTTCTTTGATTCTTGAACCTTTCCTATTACTACTGTCTTAACGTTGTTTAGAACCGCAAGTTTTGTTATGAGACTGCTTACCTTGTGTGCGTAGTCCCTCAAAAGGTTCTTAACATTTTTCCAAAGTTTGTGGAGTTTCCTTTCTAACTGAATCGTCGGAAGTCCTTTGTTTCTTAAGTTGTCAAGTCTTTTTTGAAGGTTAGATATCCTCTTAAACTTCTTCCTGAGAAGTGTCTTTAATCCCCTACCGTCTATGATGTAGGAAACTGGATTTTCTTCTACCACGCAGGTTGCAAAGTTTGAAATTCCGTAGTCTATCGCTAATACCCTATCTCCTTCGGCTTCAACTTTTGGAACTTCTTTTTCATACACTACCACCAGTTTAAAACTTACGCAACCGTAGGACTTATACGGAACTACTTGAACGTTGAGAACTTTAAGGTTCTCTAAGTCCTTATACCCTGTCTCTATCCATAGGTATTCAGGAAAGAATCCAAACTTTTTAAGCAGGTGTTCTTTCAAGCTCTTTGAAAGTGAGAGTCTTATCCTACTTCCTTCAACCTTGAATCCTGTTTTGTCCCAAGTTACTACTCTGTGAGGTATTTCGGGATTTACATAATTCGGCGATTTGACGGTTTCTATTCCTTTCTTTTTAAATTTTTCAGGATTTTCTAAAAACTTGAAAAAGTTGCTCCAACCTCTTGATAGTTCATCAAGGACTATCTGAGCAGAGCGGGACTGTAAGGAGCGTAGGTGCAGGGATATGTCTTTGAGTTTGTTGTATAGGTCTCTGTAATCTGGTTTTGCTAATCTGTTCTTTACGAGGTAGTTTGCTTGATTCCAGAGCTTTCCAGCATGGTAGGTGAGGTGTCCAAGTATTATCTGCTGTTCTTCTGTCAAGTTGTTTAATTCCAAAACTATTGCTCTTTTCGCTTTCATCTCTGTAGTTGCAATCTATACTCACAGTTGTTTAGTTTCAAAGTGTTAACTCACCTGCGGGCTTTCATCCCCTCCCTTACAGAAGGAGTCTTCCCGCCCGCAAAAGATAAAAGAGCTTTAAGAAGGCTACATCGTCAAAGGAGAGCCTTTCTAAGGCCTCTCTTACCCTTTTAGCCCTCAAGTGGAGAGCTGAAAAGAAAATCAGAAATAAGAAGAGGTTTGTAAATACCAGTAGTAAAAAGAGTCCTAAACACATTACTTATCCCCCTCAAGCCACATATGGAAGTTGCCGGTAGGAGTGTTAATAAAGAGCCTTACATTCGGGTTTTTCTGGAGGCTCTCGGCTATCTTCTCCTGAACGTCAAGTTCTCTCCACTTTAAGATGTTTGGAGTAATAGACTGGGAAATCATACGGTTAGCCTCGGCCTCCGCCTTTGCCCTTTCAAGATGAGCTTCTGCTTCAGCCTGAGCTTTTATGACCTTTTGAATCTTCTCGGTCTCGGCCTGAATCTTCTTTACTTCCTGCTCCCTTTTAGCCTTTTCCTCTACATACTTCATCTTCTCGGCTTCCTGTTTGGCTACCTGAACCTCTTTTATCTTACGCTGAATCTCCGGAGGAAGGAGAATGTTCCTGAGCTGAACTCCTACAACCTCAACTGCCCCTTTTGACTGTTTCTTAATCTCTTTCCTTATTCCTTCTTCAATCCTCGTGGCAATTTCAGGACGCTTTGTAGGTATAGCCTCAGCTGGATAGCGACCGATTACATCTCTAACGACCTCTCTAACTACGGGATTGACCAGCTTCTCTTCCCAGTTTTCGCCCCACGCCTGAAGTGTCTCCGATGCCATATCGGGCAAGAGCCTATACTGGACTGTAAGCTCAACGGCAATAGGAAGTCCTCTTTCGTCAAGAACGGTAATTGCAGGCTTGTAGATAACTCCTTCTTTGTCTCTAAGGTCTTTAGTGCCTTTGTAGTTGATTGCGTGGACTTTCACGTCAACCTTTTTGATTTTCTGAACAACGGGAACTTTAAGATGGAGTCCCGGAGGGAGCTCCTTATCGTCGTATTTGCCGAATGTAATCTTTACCCCCACCTGTCCACTAGGAACGGTAGTAAAGGAACTAAGAGCTCCGACAGCTCCAAGCAAAATCGTTAGTGCTATGATTTTCTCTTTCATTCTTTACCTCCCTTAGTTAGCTTGATAACCTTACGCTATTCTCTCAACTTTTGTTTTTTCCCCGTTCGGAAGAACTACCTCGTCCCCCACTCTTTTAGACTTCAGCCTTTCGTAAATGGGGGAGTTAACTGATACGACCGTGAAGTCCTCTACCTTCTCTCCCCCTGAGTAGGGAACGATAAAGACTTTAAGGCCGTTTGAGAGCTCTACAGCCGTCCAAGGGAGAACCTCATCAGCTCTCTTCCTTATAAACTTTGAATCAAGGCTAACCTGTTTAATAGTCTCCTCTACCTCAAGGAGTTTCTTTTGGTAAAAGGCAAGGAGATATTCATTTTCGCTCCTCTTTGCCCTATCTCCCTCCTCTACCTCTTCAAGGCTTTTCTGGAGTCTTTCCTCATACATTCTTATAAGCTCCTTACAAAGTTCCTTTTTCTTCTCAAGCTCAGCCAAAAGCCCTTTGATGAGCTTTTCTTTCACCTCTCACCTCCTTTTTGTAGGTTTAGTGTCTGGCTTTTTTCCTCTAACTTTTTATGGCACTCTTTTTATGGCACTCCACACACTTGAGTAAAACAAGGTGGAAAGAGGATTTATCTATCGTCTCTTTGTAGTCGTGGCAGTCAAAACAATCTGCACCACAACGGCCGTTCAAGGCTTTATCTGAATGCCACCTATGGCAGTCTGAACAAAGGGAAAGGGCTTCGTGGTCTTTATCTTTCGGTATAGTATGGCACTCCCTACAATCTGAAGAGCAACTCAAAAGAGGGGACGGAAAAACTAAACTCCCCATAAGTGCAAGTATTAGAATCCTTTTCATTTTTACGCCCCCTTGAAGTTATAAACCGGTTTTATAATCCTTTCTATCTGGACGGTTTGGGCGGTAAGGGAAAGAACTTCGTCAGGGTCTTTGTAGGCCATCGGAGCTTCGTCAAGAGTAGCCTTCCCTACGGTAGAAGAGTAAACTCCTGCTTCTTCTACAACTCTTTTAAACTCCTCTACGGAGAGCTCTTCTTTAGCCTTTTTCCTTGAAAGTTTCCTCCCAGCTCCGTGGGGAGCTGAATAATTCCACTCTAGGTTTCCCTTTCCACGACCTATAACAATACCGTAGGCCATATTCATCGGTATTACTATCCACTCTCCTTTGTGGGCTCTGATAGCTCCTTTCCTGATAATACCGTCCTCAAAGTCTATGTAATTGTGAACTGACTCTATCTCAGCTTTGGGAGCGATGTTAAAGTAGACAAGAATTGAGTTTGCAGTAATTAAAAGCCTATTCCTCCTTGCAAACTCCTGAGCTACCTGCATATCGGCAAGGTAGTTCTTTGCCGTTTCTCCCGTAAGGAAAGAGAGGGTTTTAGGGAACTTAGACTCACTTTTGAGCTCTTCTATCTTTTGTCCCAGTTCCCTGCCTGAGTATTTCTCCTTGAGCTCCTCTATCCTTTGAGATAAAAATTCTTTACGGCAGGTATTTTCTGCTATTTTCTGGTAGTAGCGAGCTACCTTGAGGCCGAAATTCCTTGAACCGGTATGAACGGTGAGCCAGTAATAGCCTTTATCGTCAATACCTATTTCAATGAAGTGATTTCCCCCTCCAAGAGTTCCGAGGGAAAGAAGAGCATATTCTTCGTCCTGTTCAGTTCTTTTGGCAACTTCCCTGATTTTCTCTAAGAGGTCTTCGGGAACGGCTTGCAGGTGGCTAAAATGCTCCCTTATCTTCTGGCCGTAAGGGATTTTCTCTCTGATGTATCCGTCTATTTCGTCAAGAGGGGGAATTTCCTTGCCCATACAGACAGAATAGACGCCACAACCTATGTCCACTCCAACTATATTGGGAATAACATAATCGGTAAGAGTAGCCGTAAAACCTACTACACACCCCTTACCTGCGTGGCAGTCGGGCATTACAGCTATTTTTGCCCCCTTTGAAGCAGGGTGATTTAGATACTGAATAACGGAAGAAATAACCTCTTCCTTTACATAGAAGGCAAAAATTGTTGCCTTTCCGTATTTCCCTTTAAGTTCAATCATTTTTCCCCTCCACAGATACCTTTATTTTTCCTCATCAGGAGCAAGAATCTGATTAGCTCCTGAATAGACCTCAATCCCAACCTTTCAGCGTTCTTCTTAGCCCTCTCCTTCTCCTCAGGAGTATAGGAAAGGTAAAGGGATTCTCTCTCCTCTTCCCATTCCTCTATTTCGGGAAGAAGAGGGCAGTAAACCTCTGGATTAAGAGAAAGAGCCTTTAAAAGGGCTGAGGCTGATTTCAGTCCCAGTTCCTCGGCCTTCTTCCCAAGTTTCTCTACTACGCTTTCCGGGAGCTTTACCTCTACAACCTTTCTTTCCATAAAACCTCCCTGTTTGAGTCTTAATTTATTTTCTGTTTTGTTGTTGTCAATAAAAATCTTGACAAATGTCAAACTAAACCTAAATTAGTGGTGGCGGGTGTCCTCCATACTTACATACTTAACACCCCCCTTTTTTTCCCTCCTACTCTCCCCTTTCAAGGGGAGAGAAAACCCCCTCGGTAGAGGGGGATTTTTTATTTAGGTGTTAAGATGGAAAACCTCTACCTCTTTGAGATAGAAGAGTTTAATAGAAAGAGGGAAAAGGCCTCTTTCGTTGAAAGGATTAGGCCTTTTATCAAGGCCTATCAAAGGAAAAGGCCAAAGGTTAAAACTTATTTCGGAGCTCCTCAAAAAGCCCTCGGAGAGCTCTTAGCTGAAATAGGGATAGGAGCTTGCGTTTCTCCCTCTACGAAAAAGCATTTTGACTCTTACGCTTTTTATTTCATAGACAATGGAGCGTTCGGCTACTGGATTAAGGGAAAGGAGTTTAACCCTACTCCCTTTTTAAACCTTGTGGGAAAGTCCCTTAGAGCCAATAAAAAAGCAGACTTCTTAGTTCTCCCAGACCTAATAGGCAAAGGTAAAGAAAGTCTTGAATTTTCCTCAAAGTGGGCTGAGGAGCTAAAGGGAGTAGGAATCCCTTTTGCTCTGGCTCTCCAAGATGGAATGGTAGAGGTAGAGGTAGAGGAGTTTGTAAGAGCTTACGACATCAAGGTTCTTTTTGTGGGGGGGACGACGAAGTGGAAGTGGAAAACAGCTCCAAAGTGGGTTAAGCTGGCAAAGAAGTTAGGAATAAAGTGCCACATCGGGAGAGTCCCATCTGTCAAAAGAGTCTATCAGGCAAGGAAAGTAGGAGCTCACTCAATAGACACAACAGCGGTTTTGTGGGAAGAGAGGAAGTTTAGAAACTACCTGCAAGCCCTCTTTTCAGAGCTCCCAGCTTTAGGGAGCTTGTTTTGAAATTCAAAACTCTGCTATTCGGCTGAAATCCACTATATTCTCCCTTGACATATATTCCGATAGGGAATATATTTAGTAGTGAGGAAAGAAAAAATGAGAGGAGGTAAAAGATGGTAGAGGTAAGAAGGAAATTGGAAGAAATAGCTGAAAGGGAAATAAGAGAAAGAGCAAAAGACCTGCTTGGCCTTGAGGGGGAGCTTGAGAAGTTGGTGGAGGAAATCTTAACCCCCGACAAAGAAGGCTACGCTTACACTTGGGCTGAGCTTGTTGGAGAGGTTATTGGAGAGGTCGTAGGAAAAAAGGAACTCGGTTTCTATCCCTTAGCTGAAAGCTGGGATTTACTTGTGGTAAAAGGAGATAAGGTTCTGGGAATAGTTAGCCCAGAAAGAGCTCCCTATATCGGCTGGTCGGAGCTTATTGAGGCTCTTTCAAATGTAGAAAAGCAGGTTAGGGAGCTTTTAAGGATAAGGAAGGCGTAGGGGAGCTCTCTGAGAGCTCCCTCTCTATAAAACCGAGTTAGGGGGAAAGATGTTTGCAACAGCACACGAGAAGAGGGAATTTGCAAAGAAAAAGTATAACCTGCAAGGCTACATAGACAAGGGCATTATAAAGGAGGCAATTGACTTTGAACAGGTAGAGGTAGCAGTAAAGGTAGGCTACATCTACGGTAGAGAAAGAAACCTTGAAAGGGAGAGCTTTTCTCACAACAAGGACTGGAGATTTGGAGAGTGGCTTGAGAGGACAGCTCAGGTCTGGAAAACAGAAACAGAAAAGGAGCTCAAAGAGAGGGAAGAAAATATTGACAAGTATGTTCAGCAGGCCCTTGAGAAAAACAGATTTTTAAGGGAAGTTATCAAGGCTCTTAAAAGGGAAGGCCTTGAGAAAGAGATTATAGTAAGACAAGCCTTTACATATCAGGGTCTTGGCTGGGAACACTATGTAATCTTTAAGCTCCCTTTTCCCGGAACCTACCTTGACTACGGAAATGAAGGCAAAAGGAAAGCAATCGTTTTCCTGCCTACAAAAGAGGAAGACAACATAGCCTATGGAATTCTCAAGTATCCTTCCTTTAACCTGCAAGGGGGCTACTGGGGATTTACAGGAATGGATATAGACGGCGACACTTTAAGGGTTTGTGAGTAAGAGGGAACTCTCTAATGGGAGTAGGGAATCTTCTCTTTCTTCTCCTTGCTCCCGTTCTCTTTGTTCTCTTCTGGTATGGCCTTTATCTTATTGCAACAAAGAAAAACCCTAAAGAGCTCCAGTCTTCCCTTGAAAAGATTGCCGTTATAACCTTTATGTCTCTCTTCTGGTGGGGAGGAATTATCTCTTTCCTCTTTAAGCTCTCCTCCCTTACCGGCTTTCCCTTCCCTCCTGAGCTCCTTAAAGAGGTCAAAGAGCCTTTTCTTTACAGGCGTATTATCACTCAGGGCTACGGATACATAGACCTTGTGGCTCTTTTCCTCTTTTCGGCCTTCTTTACCGTTGCCGAAATTAAACTCTGGAAAACTCTGGGCTGGAGAGTTTCGGCAGTTGGAATCCTGATAGCTCTAATCGGGTGGCTTACGTCTTTGTTTTTGGGTTAGAGTAGAACCTCTTTAGACAAATGTTTGTCGGCAGGTATTTAGAGTTCCGGAAGAGGGGAACTCTCCTGCCCTTTCTCTTTGTTCCTCTCCTTACTCAAGCCTTCCCCCTCCCTCTCAATGCTCTTCCTTATCCTCTCCATATCCTCAAGGAACCGGTCAACCTCTTTTTTTGTTTTCGGCGGGGGTGGAGCGTCGTAGAGGGGAGCGTTAGGGTGGGCAGTCTCAATCAGCTTTACATAGAGCTCTGCCGTCTCCTCGCTGACGGCCAGAAATTCCCTGACAAGGCTCTTATACTCCTCTTTAACCCTCATATCTTCAGTAAAGAACTCTTCAATAAACCCGTAGTCCCTTTCTGCAACTGCCGGGGTGGTAAAGCCAAACTTCCTGAAAAAGAGGAGAGAGGTTTCCCTCCTTAACGGGAGCTCCTCAACCTCAAAGTCCCTTACAAATTCGTCCTTATAGCCCCTGCTTGTTAAAGGAGGGTGGGCGTAAACCTGATAGGGATTCGGCTCGTAATCTGCATCAACCCTCGGGTAATCTATAAGCCCTCCGGCGTAAGCCCTTTCAAGCCTTGAGCGAACGGCAGAGGGGTGGACTCTTCTTAAAAGTCCCTGAGTGTAGGCCGTTATAGT
>Ga0256837_1002707_pt1 | contig 10718 bp, 8 predicted proteins | sample 4562384metaG_FD_185976 | JGI IMG/M metagenome (GOLD analysis project Ga0256837, IMG submission 185976) | Hydrothermal vent microbial communities from Guaymas Basin, Mexico - 4561-384 | ecosystem: Environmental > Aquatic > Marine > Hydrothermal vents | place: Mexico: Guaymas Basin | collected... | reverse complement strand
TCTGCTGAAATATAAATTATCTTACCAGTTATTGGAACTGCTGATGGGTCTACAAATGAAGGAAAAGATAACTCTGTAATTTGACCTTTATATACTTTTTCTATATCATTAGGCGATATAAAAGCTTCTATTAAAAAATCTTTATTATTTGGGACGATAGATGCAATTTGCCTAAATGGAGATATAATTTCACCTGTTCCTTTTATCTGCATATCTGTAACAATTCCACTATTTGGTGCTTTAATTAGTAAATTATCAACTCTATTTTTTAGTGAAATTATATTATCATGAATAAGTCTATTTGTAATCATTAATTTATCCAAATTTATAAGAGAATTATTTTTAAACTCCTCTTTTTGAAGCTTTATCCTCTGATTATATAGTGCTGTTTTTGCATCTGATGGAGATATACTTCTTTCTATTTTTAATAAATCTATAGATGCATTTAATCTACTTAGATTTGATTTAAATAATATATTTGCATTATAAAGTAAAGAATTAAACTCTTTTTTAAATATTATTTTTTTTTCTATATCTGAACAGTTTAAATCATTTGAGAGTCGTGATTGAGTTTTTAATCTACATATCGTGACTAGATTCGTATCAAATTTCTTAATATTACTATTTAATTTTGTCTGCTCATTGGTACTATCTAATTTAAATAATGGGTCTCCTTTTATAACCTCATCACCCTCTTTTACAAAAATTTCTTTTACAACCCCACCTGTTGTCTGCTTTACAGATTTAGTATGAGTTTCACTTATAATCTTTCCTGATGCTGTAATCGTTGTCTCTATTTCGGCAAAGATACTCCATAATATAAAGATACCGAATATAAGAAATATTGTAATAAATCCTTGTTTATGGGATAAATCTTTTGTAGCCTCTAGCGTTTTATGATGTTCATCTATTGTTTTATTCATATTTAATCTTTACCCTCTTCTGATATTTTTTTAGCTTTTTCATTTTCTCCAGATAAAATATTTAAAACTTTTTGTGTATGGTCATATTGAGTAACTAATCCATCTTGCATAAGAATTAATTTATCTGCTAATCCTACTAAATTTGTTTTGTGAGTTACAAATATAACTGTCACTCCTTTATCTTTTAAAACTCTTAGTGCCATCATTAACGCATACTCTCCAGCATCATCAAGATTTGAGTTTGGCTCATCAAGTATTACCATTTTAGGATTTCCATACATTGCTCTAGCCAATCCAATTCTCTGTTTCTGTCCACCAGATAAGGACATTCCAGATACTCCTACTCTACTTCCATATCCATGAGGTAAATTTAAAATCAATTCATGTGTTCCAGATAATTTAGCTGCTGTAATAATATCTTCATCTGTTGCATCAAAATTAAATCTAGCAATATTTTGAGCTATAGTTCCCTCAAATAATTCTATATCTTGTGGTAAATATCCAATATGCTTTCCTAATTTTACAGAATCATATTGTGAAATATCTGCCCCATCAATTCTAATATTTCCTCCACTTGGACTCCATACGCCAACAGCACACTTTACAAATGATGATTTACCTGCTGCACTAGGTCCAATAATACCGACCATCTCACCAGAATTTATTTGTAATGATATACCTTTTAAAACAGCTTTCTCTCCTAATGGTGGAATTGTAACAACTCCTTCAAATCTAATAATACCTTTAGGCTCTGGCAATACCAATTTATCATCTTCTTCTGGAAATTCTAAAAGTAAGTCATTTAGTTTATGATAAGCCATTTTAGCATTCGTAAAACTCTTCCAAGAAGCTATCACTTGAGAGATTGGTTGCAAAGCTCTACCTAGAAGAACTGCTCCTGCAATAATCATACCTGGAGATATTAGACCAGCAATAGCCAATAATGCACCAACACCGTACATTAAAGAAGATGACATCATCCGAAATGATTTAGAAGCATTTGAGTAAAAAGATGCTGTTTGACTGGCTTTTGTTTGAATCATCAAATATTTATTATATTTATCCATCCAAATATGATGCAAATTCTCTTTCATACCCATAGCTTTAACAACTTCTACATTTCTAATATTATTATCAAAAAATCCAACTGCTTTTTGATACTCCTCATTAGATGCTTCAAGACCATCTTTAGTAGCTTTCTCATTTAAAAATGTCAAAAGTATAATAATCACTGTAGCACCTAAACCATATAATCCATAGATTGGACTGAATGCAAACATAATTGCAATATAGAGAGGAAACCAAGGAAAATCGAAAAATGCAACAATGGCAGAACCACCTAAAAAGTTTTTTATAGTGCTAAAATCTCTAAAAGGTTGAATATTAGCTCTATTTGGATATTTTGAAGCTAAATCAAAAGTTGTATTAAATATTCTTTTGTTCATTACTAAATCTAGTCTATTAGACGCATATATTAAAATTTTAGCTCTAACAAACTCTAATATCCACATACCAATAAAAAACATAATAGCTATGGCAGTTACTAGTATGAGCGTATCAATATTATTTGATGGCATTACAATATCATATACAACGAGCATATAAAATGGTGGAGCTAACATTAAAAGATTTAGAAAAAAACTATATATACCTATTGAGATAAATATCTTTTTCATATCTTTAAGAGCTTTTTGAAGGTCGGATTTATCTTGTTTAGTATTAACAGACAATGAAATATTCCTTTGCATAAGAATTAAGAAGTTCTATTGTATAATTCTCTTAACTGTGTAAATTTGAATAAATTATATCTAAATAATTTAAACTTTACAATACTATAAGGATAAGATAAAATGGCAAAAAAAGCGATAGTTACAGGAATTACAGGTCAAGATGCAGCCTATTTGGCAGAACTTTTATTAGAAAAAGGGTATGAGGTTTATGGTACATATAGAAGAACTTCATCTGTAAACTTTTGGAGAATAGAAGAATTAGGAATAGAGAATAATCCAAACCTCCATCTAGTAGAGTATGACTTGACAGATCAATCCAACTCAATTAGAATGGTATCTGATATCAATCCTGATGAAATTTATAACTTAGCAGCACAAAGCTTTGTGGGAGTATCCTTTGACCAACCTCTAGCTACTGCTCATATTACAGGATTAGGTTGTGTCCACCTTTTAGAAGCTATTAGAATAGTTAATCCAAAAATTAAATTTTATCAAGCTTCAACTTCAGAAATGTTTGGAGAAGTTCAAGAGATACCTCAAAAAGAGACAACCCCATTTTATCCACGAAGTCCTTATGGTGTAGCAAAACTTTATGCTCACTGGATGGTTATAAACTATAGAGAATCTTATGATATATTTGCAACAAGTGGAATACTATTTAATCATGAGAGTGTACCAAAAAATTCACCTTTAATTATCAAAAATAATAAAGAAATAGAGATTCTTCCTATTGAAGATATGTTTAGAACAGAATCACATAGATATGAAGGATTACTTAAAAAGTATAAAGATGCTTTGGTTTGGAATGGTAAAGATTGGACTAAAGTAATAGCAGGAACATCTTATCAAGATAAAAATAAAGATATAAAACTAATACAAACAAGAGAGTCTAGTTATGAAGCAACTAATGACCATGTATATTTTAATTCAGATAATCAAGAGATAAAAACGGGTGATATTAAAATTGGTGATAAAGCCTTTAAAGTAGATTATCCACAAGATATAGGGACTCTTAAAGTAGATTTAAATTTAAGTAGATTTATAGGCTTTGTTGTTGGAGATGGTAATATAGATGATAGAGGTAAAATTAGATTAACTGGTACTGATAAAAAGTTATTAATTGAAATAGCAGATTTATTAACTAATCAGTTTGGTTGGACATATAGAGTTAATACTTATGGTGCTGGTGGATTTGAAACATCGACAAAGGATGTTTGGCAATTAGATATTAATAATAACCCTAATTTTGGATTATGGCTAAGAGAATCTATATATACAAAACATTCTAAAGATAAAAAAGTACCTAGTTTTATTTTAAATGGAAATGAAGATGTTAAAAAAGCATTTTTTGATGGATATTATCTAGCTGATGGAAGAAAAGCAGGTCATGAAACATATTATTATAAAGGATTTACAACAAATTCTGCTTCATTATGTTTAGGATTAATATATATATTTAAAAGTTTTTCTAATCAAGTTATAAAAAGTAAAGCTGAATATAGAGATGATAAACTAAGATATTATTATGTAACATTTAGAACCGATAATGAGGATAGTGAAAAAGGTGAACATCTCAAAAAAGATTTAAATGAGGTTATTAAAATTTCAAATACAAATAGTGAAGATGGTTGGTTCTTTGATATTCAGACAGAGTCTCAAACATTTGCTACAGGTTCTAATTTATTTAAAATACATAATAGTCCACTTAGGGGCCAAGAGTTTGTAACAAGAAAGATTACAGATAGTGTAGCCAAAATTAAGCTTGGTAAGCTTGATTGTATAGAGCTTGGAAATATGGATGCTAAGAGAGATTGGGGATATGCCAAAGATTATGTTGAAGGAATGTATCTTATGCTTCAAGCAGAAAAAGCAGAAACATTTGTATTGGCTACAAATAGAACAGAGACAGTTAGAGATTTTGTAACAATGGCATTTAAAGGTGCAGATATTGAAGTTGAATTTAGTGGAGAAGGTGAAGATGAAATTGCTGTAAATAAAGCTACAGGTGAAACTGTTGTTAGAGTTAATCCTAAATTTTATAGACCAGCAGAAGTTGAACTTTTAATTGGAGACCCAGCAAAAGCTAAAGAAAAACTAGGTTGGGAACCAAAATGTACATTAGAAGAGTTATGTGCAATGATGGTAAAAGAGGATTTGAGACGCAATGAAACTGGCTTCTCATTCTAATAGTCCTGTATTAATTACAGGAATTACTGGATTTACAGGAATACATTTAGAAAAATATCTTACTGATTTGGGATATAACGTTTATGGTACAGTTGTTGGTAAACCAGTTAAAGAAAATCATTATCAGTGCAATATTACAAATAAAAAACAAGTTGATGAGGTTATATTAAAAGTAAAACCTAAATATATTTTTCATCTAGCAGGTATATCTTTTGTAGCAGAGAGCAATGCATCTTTAATATATAATGTTAATGTTATTGGAACAGAAAATCTTTTAGCCTCTCTAGTAGAACAGAAGATAAATCCGAAGAGAGTTCTTATATCCAGTTCTGCACTAGTTTATGGTAATCTTGGATTTGAAGTTCTTGATGAATTAATGAAACCAAAACCAGTTAACCATTATGGGTGTAGTAAATTATCTATGGAACATATTGCAGAAGAATATTTTACTAAATTACCAATTATTATTACAAGAAACTTTAATTATACAGGAATTGGTCAAGCTGAACATTTTTTAATTCCAAAAATTATAAAGCATTTTAAAGATAATCAAAAAGTTATAGAACTAGGGAATACGGATGTAGCTAGAGAATTTAATGATATAAGATTTGTGATAGAAAGTTATTACAGATTATTACATATAGATAGCCCATCAACAATAGTAAATTTATCCTCTAATAATCCAATTCAGTTAATGGAAGTTATAGAGAAAATGGATAAATTAGCAGGATATGCTATTAAGATAGAGGTTAATCCAAATTTTATAAGAGCCAATGAGATTAAATCTTTATCAGGCTCAACAGATAAATTAATATCAATGATTGGAGAGATACCTCATATTGATTTAATAGATACACTAAGCACTATGTATAATAAATAGATGAAAAAATTAAAGATACTTATTGACTACTCACCTGCTTGTAGAGAAGACAAAACAGGTATCCCATTATTTGTTAAACATTTATATAGTGAACTTAATAAAATAGATAATATAGAGATACATAAAAGTTTTTGTGTATCATCTATAATTCCAATTAAACCTTGGTTTCTATATAGATTATTTGAAAAAATTTTATATCAGAAATTTTATATTCCATTTAAGCTGAAATTTGGAAATTATGATATTTATATAGAAAATCAATATATGTTTATCCCACTATTTAAACCAAAAAATATTAAAGTTGTAAATATAATATATGATATTGCATTAGTGCTATTTGATAATATTCAAACACCAAAACATACTAAGAACTGGAGAGAAAAGCTTCCCATAAGCATTAAAAATAGTGATATCATAGTAACTATATCTAAATCATCAAAAATAGATATTCAAAATTATTTAGATGATTTGCATATAGCTAAACCTTTGGATTATATATATGCAAATGTAGATAAAATAGATATATGTAAAGATAAGAGAATATTAGATAAATTTAATATTAATAATGAATATTTTTTATTTTTAGGTACACTAGAACCAAGAAAAAATCCACTTAATTTAGTTAAAGCATTTAAAAAATTTAAAGAAAATTCAAAGAATGATATTAAAATGGTATTTGCTGGTAAAAAAGGTTGGTTATATAATGAAGTTTTAGAGTATATTAAAAATAATAATATAGACAATGAAGTTATATTTACAGGATATATATCTGAACAGGAGAAATCTTGTTTATTATATAATACTAAGGCATTTTTATTCTTATCTATATATGAGGGTTTTGGTATGCCTCCACTTGAAGCATTAGAGATGAATATACCAACTATATTAAGTGATATAGCAGTATTTAAAGAATTATTTGAAGATAGTGTTTATTATGCAGACCCTTATGATATAGAAGATATATCTAAAAAAATGCATCATATTTTAATACAGAAACCAAATATCAATAAAAATATATTAAAAAAATTTAGCTGGGAGTTATCGGCTAAAAAACTTGTGGAGATAATATGCAAAAACTAATATATGTTATAAATGCTTACATTGCTCTGATTATATATATATTCTCTAAAGAAAAAAAAGATATATGGCTAATTGGTGGACATAATGGAATGCTCTATACAGATAATTCAAAAGTATTTTATGAATATATATTATATGAACATAAAGAGATATATATATATTGGGTAGTAGATAAAAATGCTTCTATTCATAAGCAAATAAGAGGAGAAAAAATAATAAAAGGTAGCGTAAAAAATTATTTATACTTTTATCACTCCAAAGTTAATCTTTTTAGTGATACTTTTAATTCTGATATTGCCCCTTTAACATTTATGCTACCTTGTATAAGATTTATATATTTTAGACGATATAAAATATTTTTAAATCATGGAAGAATTGCATTTAATAAAGTTCCTACATTTTCATATTTAGTTCAAAAAATCAAAAGAAGTATATATAGCAGTTATAATTTAGCAACAGCATCTACAAAATTAGAAAAGTTAGCAATGGTTGGAAATGGAATAAAAGAAGAAAATATAGAAATCACAGGAAGTGCAAGAGATGATAAATTATTTAACATTAAAACTGAAGAACAAAATATATTGATAGCTCCATCTTGGAGAAGTTGGTTATATGATAATGATACATTAGAAAATACGCAATATTTTAATAATTATACTAAACTTTTATCTGATAAAAGATTAAATGAATATTTAGAGGATAATAATATACAAATCTCTTTTTATCTTCATCATATGTTTCATAAATTTCATAATGAATTTCAAGAATATAATAATCATAGAATTAAAATTCTAAAGAAAGATAGTGAATTATCGATATATATTAAAAAATCAAAAATATTAATTACAGACTACTCTAGTGTATGTGCAGACTTTTATTATTTACAAAAACCTGTTATATTTTTTCAATTTGATGCAGATGAATACTCCAAAAAGATTGGTTCATATATAAATCTGAAAAATGATAAATTTGGAGAAGTTGGATATGAAGTTGATAAAGTTGTAGATATTTTAATCAAAACCATTGAAAAAAATTATCTTATATCCCCATTTCAAGAGAATGGTAACAAATTCTTTGTAAATTTTATAGATAAAAATAATTGCAAAAGAATATATAATACAATTAAAGAGAGAATATAAAAATATGAAAGAATTGGTATCAATTATAACACCTGCATATAATTCTAAAAGATTTATAGAAGATGCAATAGAATCAGTTATTGCCCAAAGTTATCAAAATTGGGAGATGATTATTGTAGATGATGCATCAACAGATGAGAGTATCGAAATTATACAAAAATATGTAAACAGAGAATATCGAATTGTACTATTTTCTAATGATAAGAATTTAGGTGCTTCAGAGAGTAGAAATTTAGCCATAAGAGAAGCGAAAGGTAATTATATCGCATTTCTGGATAGTGATGATATTTGGCTACCTAATAAATTAGAGAAGCAGATAGCTCTAATGGAGAAAGAGAAGATAGCAATGAGTTATTCCAATTATGAGACTATTAATAAAGATGGTCTTGTAACAGGAAAATTTTTATCTCCATTAAAAATTACATATCAAGATATGCTAAAAACTAGTTATATTGGAACACTGACAACCATTTATAGTGTGAGAAAACTAGGAAAAATATATTTTCTTAATATCGGTCATGAAGATTATGTATTGAAATTAGAAATATTAAAAAAAATAGATTATGCTATTGGTATAGATGAAGTTTTAGCACAATATCGAATAACAGAAAATAGTTTGTCTAGTAATAAACTAAAATCAGCTTTATGGCAATGGAATATATATAGAAATATAGAAAAAATCTCTATACTTAAATCTATTGGATATTTTATATCTTATACATATAATGGATTTACTAAATATAAAAATAATTCTTAAACTCCTTTTTTCCCAAATACAACAAAACTGGTCTTCCAAACTACCAAAAATTCAAATGCCACCGACCAGTTTTTTATATAATATAAATCATACATTAGTTTATGTTTTGCGTCTTCCTCATTTTCTCCATAAGGATACTTAATTTGAGCCCAACCTGTAATTCCTGGGCGAACTATATGTCTTTCGTTATAATATGGTATCTCTTTCTCAAATTGTTCTACCCAATATTTTCTTTCGGGTCTTGGTCCAATAAGATGCATATCACCTTTGATGACATTCCAAAGTTGAGGTAATTCATCAAATCTAAATTTACGCATAGTTTCACCCCAAGCAAAAGTTCTATCATCATCTTTAGATGCAAATTGTGGTTTACCCTCTTCTGCATTTGGTCTCATACTTCTAAATTTATAACATTTAAACTCTTTGCCGTTAATTCCTATTCTATTCTGAATAAATAGTATATCTCCAGATGGAGACTCTTTTTTAATTTTATATATTGCATATAACATAACAGGAGATGAAAAGATAAGGACAAATGCTACACCAACAAAATCTATTAATCTTTTTAAAATATATTGTCTTAAAGAAAATCGTTTAATTGCTGTTAAATAACTAACATCTACTCTATTATCATTAATATGAAATTTATATAAATATTTTTCTAAGAATTTAGATATAGTTAAATACTTAACTCCATTTAGCTCTAATTTTGTTAAATAGGATAAAAGATTATTTGATATTTCTGCTTTTGTATTTAAAATAATTAATCTATCTTTATTATCTTCTAAATAAATATTAATTTCATTAATAACATCTTTTGGATTCTTATTTTTATAATCTATAAAATCAATTTTATCAAAATAATCTTTTAAAGTCTCAAGTTCTAAAGATGTAAACAAATATTGCATACCCAAAACAATCATAGTCTGCCTTCTTCTTAAAATAACTTTAATTATAGCCAAGATACGCTAAAATGAGATTAATATATTTTAAAGGAAATACTAGTGGTCTCTATTATTACACCCTCTCACAATGCATCTAGGTTTATATCTGAATGTATAAATTCTGTATTGCTTCAAACATATCAAGATTGGGAAATGATTATTGTTGATGATTTATCTAATGATAACTCTGTTGAGATAATAAAATCATTTTTGAGAAAAGACAGTAGAATAAAACTCATAGAATTAGATAAAAATGCTGGTCCAGCAAAAGCAAGAAATAGAGCAATTAAAGAGTCTAAAGGAGACTTTATAGCCTTTTTAGATGCCGATGATTTATGGAAAAAAGAAAAATTAGAGAAGCAGTTAAACTTTATGAAAAAATATAATTTAGCATTTACATATAGCTCTTATGATGTAATCGATGAAGAAGGAAATTATATGACAACATTTAATACAAAAAATGCAGTTACATATAAATCTCTTCTAAAAACATGTAGTATAGGTTGTTTAACAGCTATATATGATATTAATAAATTAGGTAAAATATATATGCCAAATATGAAAAAAAGACAAGATTACGCTTTATGGTTAGATATTTTTAAACGAATTGACCATGCAAAAGGTATTTTGGAACCATTAGCATCGTATCGTGTAGGGCAGACATCTGTATCTAGTAATAAATTCACAGCTTCTATATGGCAATGGAAAATATACAGAGATATTGAAAAATTAAATATATTTAAAAGTAGTTATTATTTTATACACTATGTATATCACGGATTACAAAAGTATAAATAAGATGAAAGCATTATTTTTAGATAGAGATGGGGTTATAAATATTGATTATAACTATGTATCTCATATAGATAATTTTGAGTTTATAGATGGTATTTTTGAGTTAATACATCTATTTATAAAAGATGGATACATATTATTTGTAGTCACAAATCAATCAGGTATAGGAAGAGGTTACTATTCAGAAGATGATTTTGATATTTTAAGTAAATGGATGTTAAAAGAACTACTTAAAAAAGATATAAAAATAGAAAAGATATATTATTGTGCACACTCACCAGAA
>Ga0256837_1002706_pt1 | contig 10726 bp, 7 predicted proteins | sample 4562384metaG_FD_185976 | JGI IMG/M metagenome (GOLD analysis project Ga0256837, IMG submission 185976) | Hydrothermal vent microbial communities from Guaymas Basin, Mexico - 4561-384 | ecosystem: Environmental > Aquatic > Marine > Hydrothermal vents | place: Mexico: Guaymas Basin | collected... | reverse complement strand
GAGAATTATTATGGCAAAAACTATCGGTTATATTCGAGTCAGTACCGACCAGCAAGATCTGCAAAATCAACAACACTCTATTTTAAATTATGCAAATAAAAACTCACTTGGTAAAGTTAAGTTTATCGAAGTGAAGATGAGTAGCCGTAAAAAAGATGAAGATAGAAAAATTAATGAACTTTTTGAATCTTTGCAGGCTGATGATCATTTAATAGTTTCCGAACTAAGCCGTATAGGTAGAAGTGTTGTGAATGTTGTAACAATTGTCAACAGGCTCATAGCAAAAGGTGTAAACCTTCACATACTCAAAGAGCAACTCTTCATCAAGCCAAACGAACAAAACCCCTTTACAGATTTTCAGATAAATGTCTTCTCAGCTTTTGCACAGTTAGAACGAGATCTTATAAGCAAGAGAACTACAGAAGCCCTACAAGCCAGAAAAGCCAAAGGGATTAAACTTGGTAAACCAAAGGGCACAATTCAAGGCAGTATCTACGATAAAGATAGAGAGAAGATAAAAGAACTTCATGAACTTGGAGTTTCCCTAACCAACATTTCTAAAAAACATTTAGGATATGGAACTATCAAAAGCTTGAGTGAATATGTAAAAAATAAACTATACAAAGAGGTGAAAAATGACAAGTAGTGTAAAAACTGTTTTTGCAGAAGAATTTAGTACACATTATGAGTTTTACAAAGAGTATGATGATGTAGTTATACACAAAGACAACAAACAAATTTTCAAAGCCAATTTCAAAGATGGCATGGTACAACTTGTACCACTAAGCAATGATACAGCGATACAAAAGATAGAGTTAGGTTTGAGTGAATTTGCTAAAGAGTTAAAAAGACAGGGGTTCTAACTTTAATATTATTTTGTATTAAATATTAATGGCTATAATTAAATTAGTTTAAATATAAGAGTATAGTCATTGAATCATATTAAATTATTACCAAAAGCTGCATCTTTGATAGAATCGCTGAGAGATATAGGCTATTCGTTTGAAAGTGCTGTAGCGGATATTATTGACAACAGTATTACTGCCAAAGCAAAAAATATACATATCTATTTTGATATAGAAGAGAATAAGCTGAAACTTGCAACAGTTGATGACGGCATAGGAATGACTAAAGCCAAGCTTACAGAGGCAATGCGTCCAGGAAGTCAGAACCCTTTGGATAACAGAGACCGGGATGATCTTGGTCGTTACGGATTGGGCTTAAAAACAGCATCTTTTTCCCAGTGCAGAAAACTGACAGTGATTTCCTCCCAAAAGAACAACAGAAACAGTGCTGTATGGGATTTGGATTATGTTGCAAAAAATGATGAGTGGCTGCTTCAGCTTCCTGATGAAACAGAAGTTTCACAGTTTTATATGCATGAAAAACTTCCCCCAAACGGTACTCTTGTAATCTGGGAAAACTGTGATCGAATACTTGATGATACAGTATCTGACAATATGGAAGATATTGTCAATGAAAAAATTGCAGATCTGCAAAAGCACCTTGAGCTTGTTTTTCACCGTTTTCTTACAGGTAAAAACAAAATAAATATTTATATAAATGATAATTTACTAAAACCTTTTGATCCCTTTTATTCCAAACATCCTGCAACAGATGAACTTTCGGAAGAAATCATCAATATAAACGGAGAGCAGGTAAGAATTCAACCATACCTGTTACCACACTACACAAAAGTTTCCGCATCTGATTATGATTACTATGCCGGAATCGGAGGGTATCTGAAAAATCAGGGGTTTTATGTTTATAGGAATAAAAGACTTTTGATTTCGGGTACATGGTTCAGAATTATTCCCCAGTCTGAAATGTATAAACTGGCCCGGATAAAAATAGATCTTCCAAACAATATGGATCATCTCTGGAAAATTGATGTAAAAAAATCCCATGCTTCTCCACCTGCTGTTATCAGACAAAGACTTAAAAAAATTATTGAAAAAATTGCAGGTGCATCTACACGGGTTTACAAAGCACGGGGTACAAGACTGACAAAATCTGATGTGGCATTCTGGGAACGTTACAGTGCCAGAGGAGAGATAAAATATACAATCAACAAAGAACACCCCATGATTGAAAAATTCACCGAAAACCTCGATAGGGAACAAAAACATGAACTTTCAGAAATTTTGGATCTGATTGCTGCTTTTTTCCCGAAGGATGCTCTTTATGCAGATCTTGGAAACAATCCGAAAGAAGTAACCCAGAGTAAAGAGGTCTCGGATACAGAACTGGAGGACAAAGCAGTTTTCCTTTACAAGCAGGGAATGTTTAATACAAAAAATATTGATCTATTAGAAAAAATGGAGCCATTTAACAAATATACAAAAGACTGGGAAAAGTTTTTTGCGGAGCAGATTCAAAAAGGAAATATTTAATGGAATGTTATAAAACTGTAAAAAATCAGATTAAAACATTGATGATAAGTCAACAAAAAACTTTTACAAAAGAAGAGTTGGAAAGTAAGATTCCTGCTTTTGAAATTGTTTCAGAATGTAATCTGAATAATGAGGAAAGAGAACAGTTAATTAGAGAAATAATCTCTGAAAACCAGATTTCAATTCCATTGGGAACGGAAGTTGTAAAAAAAGGATGGGAACCATGGCTTCACAAACTTGAAAACAGAAGTACCTATTATGAAGACAGATACAGACATCATTTGTTGCACAATGAAAACTATCCTGCCGGTGTAGTTAATAAAATTTTTGAAAAAAATGAAAAACTTCTGGATTATCTTGAAAATCCCTACAGAGAAGAAAAATGGATTAAAAAAGGTCTTGTAATGGGATATGTTCAGTCCGGAAAAACTGCCAATTATATTTCTTTGATTAATAAAGCGGCGGATGTCGGGTACAAGCTGATTATTCTTATTGCCGGTATTCACAACAATCTGCGTGAACAGACACAGAAAAGAGTAAATGAGGGATTTATCGGTTTTGACAACCTTGAAAAAAACTATGTGGGAGTCGGACTTGTCGATCATAAACGAATACCAGGCAGTTTGACAAGTACACTGAATGATTTTAAAAAAACAAATCTTCAGTCACTGGGTATTAATCCAAAGGACTATAATGAACCTATTATTCTTGTTATTAAAAAGAATTACTCAACTTTAAACAATATTCTAAACTGGCTCAAAGGCACAACAAGGGAAGAGAAACTTTCTGATTATCCGTTACTCATAATAGATGACGAAGCAGACAATGCTTCTGTCAATACAAAAAAGAATCCTGATGAAGCTACAAAAATAAACAGACAGATAAGAGAGATTCTTGCACTTTTTCATCGAAGATGCTATGTGGGCTATACAGCTACACCGTTTGCCAATATTTTTATAAATCCTGACAATGAAGATGATGAAATAGGAGAAGATCTGTTTCCGGAAGATTTTATTATTGCTCTTGAAGCACCTTCAAACTATATAGGTGCAAAGAAAATTTTTCTTGATGAAGATTCGGATATTCTGAGAGAAATCGAAGATAATGAAGTTTGTCTTCCTGTCAAGCACAGAGCAGACTTCAGAGTAGAATGTCTGCCTCAAAGCCTTTATACTGCAGTATATCTGTTTTTGCTTTCCGGAGCTGTAAAGCGATTGAGAAATGTCAAGAACCGTCATCATTCCATGCTTATCAATGTATCTTTTAGAATTTCTGTTCAGGAACAGATTAAAACACAGCTTGACGAAGATTTGCGTAAGATTTTAAACAGTATCAGATTTAATCATAAAAAAGATCTGCATGTCATGTTGAAAAATAATACTGTTGCAGGAATATATCGTGTATGGGAAGGTGAATACAAAGACAAAGATTCTTATAGTTTCCAAGAAGTGCTTGAAGAAATTGTCAATTATGAACGATTGACAAAAGTACTTGTAATAAACAGTAAAAATGAGCCGTTGCGTTACAGTGACTATGATGATACAGGATTAAATGTAATAGCAATCGGAGGGTATTCTCTTTCCCGTGGATTTACACTTGAAGGACTGACAGTAAGCTACTTTTTACGGAATACCCAGATGTATGATACTCTTCTCCAAATGGGAAGATGGTTCGGTTATCGTGACGGATATGATGATCTGTGCCGGGTATTTATGCGACCGGAGGCAATTGAATGGTACGGATATATTGCAGAAGTTGTCGAAGAATTAAAAGAAGAACTGAAAATCATGGAGTATTACAAACGAAGTCCCCGTGATTACGGTTTGAAAATCAAAGATCATCCAGCATCTCTAATAGTAACAGCGAGAAACAAAATGTACAGTGCGAGAGATGCTTTGGTCGAAGTATGTTATTCCAACAAACTGATTGAGACAAGGGTACTGAGCAGTAAAAAGAATGTTATTAAAGACAATCTGGATACTGTAAAACAGTTCGTTTATGAACTTGGCAGGGATTATATTCCTAACTCAAACAACTATCTCTGGGAGAATATCAGTGCAGACACTGTTCTTGGTTTCCTGAAACAGTTTAAAAACCACCCTCTGAACCAAAGTACCGATACCGGAGCTTTGACTAATTATATAGAAAAAGGGAAAGAATACGAGTTGAATTCCTGGGATGTAGCATTGATCAATATTTCAAAAAATGAATCTTATACATTGTATGACGGCTTTACAATAGGAAAAATTGAAAGAAATGCTCCACTGGAAGATGATGCGATTGTTATCAGCGGAAAAAATCACAGAGTCGGTCAACCGAGTGATGAGCGTATAGGACTCAGTCAGGAAGATATTAATGCAGCAAAAGAGCTTGCTGTAAGCCTGAAAAAAATGAAGTTGGAAGAAGAAGGTCTACCTGAAGAAGAAATCAATGAAAAACTACAAAAAGTCAAGCCAATCGGTAATCATTACAGAGAATTCAGAAAAAAACCACTGTTAATCCTCTATATTGTCAAAGTCAAAAACGCAGAAGAGTTTGACAGTGTAGCAGCCTATGGAATCAGTTTTCCGAAAATCAGTGAAAATGATATCTGCGACAGCAGCAGAAAAGGTTTTTACAAAGTTAACCAAAGATGGTGGGAAGAGTATATAAAGCCTACATGGGATGAACTTGAAGAGGTCATAGAAGATGAAGAATAACCCATGGCAAAATATCAAACCGTCTGTCAGTGAAAATGCAATTAACGGGATTCTTGCTGACCAAAGTCATCTGCTTGAATTTTACTGGGCAAAAGACATATCCGGTAACTTTCTTTTTGTTCTGTCTGCTTCATCCAAAATTATCTTAACTGCTGATATTCCGAAACTGTATGGTATCGATATCAGTGTAGGAAAACATGACAGGAGCAATCAGCTTGTTTTTACACTGGCTTCAAAAGAAGATAAGGAAATATTTTATACTTTGTGTATGGATCTTGTCAATTCTACAAAAGAGTTGCATGATGAGGATTATGCAATTAACACTGTTTTACTTCGTCTTGAGAAATGGCAGTATTTCCTTAAAAACAAACGCAAACCTATAGATAAAAGACAGTTAAGGGGATTGATAGGAGAACTTCTGTTTTTAAAAAACTATCTGCTTGTGAATTATACTGCCGAAGATGCTTTGACATTCTGGAAGGCTCCACTGCAGTCGGTACATGATTTTGAATTCAGTGGTTTTTCGGTTGAAGTGAAAACAAAGTCTTCTGTAAATACTGTTCACATATCTTCCTATGAGCAGCTTTTCAGTGAACTTGAACACCTCTTGCTGTATGTGGCTACACTGAATGAAAGTACTTCTTCAACATTAAAAGCATTTAATATTTATAATCTTATAGATGACATTAAATCTTTACTCGGAAATGTTCTTTACAAAGAAAGGTTTGAAAACCTTTTAATGCAGTACGGATTTCTGGAAAGGGAAGAGTACAAAGAATACTGGTTTCTTTTGATTGCCGATGAATTTTATGAAGTATCGGAAGGTTTCCCGAGAATTGCTGAACTTCCTGACGGAGTAGAAGCTTTGACATATAGAGTTAATCTTGAAAAATGTAAAAATTACAGAGTTGAAGAAAAAATACTGCAAAAGGCCGGACTGAAAAAATGAATACAGTAGAAGAGTTTTATAATGATTTTATGCAACAGATATATGTTGCTGCGGATACAGGAGAAGATTTTAAAGTAAGTCAGTTCTTTGATAAAGCGATGGAATATCTGGTTGAAGATGGTACAGTAGGAGACTATACATATCTTCCGTATAAAAAGACAGGAATGAGGGTTGATGGCTATGAGCTAATTGAAGACAGAGAGATTCTCAATCTCTTTATCTGTGACTATACCGATACAGATGAACTTGCAAGTTTGACCAATACCGATATTGAAACAGCTGTAAAACGAATCACAAATTTCTTTGTTCAGTCTGTAGATCAGAAGCTGTATGAGAATCTTGAAGAAACACGACCTGGTTATGCAATTGCATATTTTCTTTATCACAACAAAGAGAGATTTCATTCTGTAAACATTATTCTTGTAAGTAATAAAAAACTGAGCAAAACAGTCAAAAAACTTCCTGCTGCCAAACTTGACAACTATAATGTCAGTTATGATATCTGGGATACAGGCAGATTTTATGAGATTGAAACATCCAAAAACAAGAAAGAGACACTGGTTATTGACCTAGAGACAGATTTTGATGCAACTATACCTTCTCTTTCGGCACATATGCAGACATCTCCCTATGCCTCATACCTTTCTGTAGTAAGCGGAGAGCTCCTTGCGCAACTGTATGAGAAATACGGTTCCAGGCTTTTGGAGTCAAATGTAAGAAGCTTTCTGCAGTTCAGGGCAAAAATCAACAAAGGTATAAGAAAAACAATCAATGAAGAACCGGAAATGTTCTTTGCCTATAACAACGGTATTACAGCAACTGCCGAAGAAATAGAACTCAATGCCCAAAATGAAATTGTAAAAATAAAAAATTTTCAGATTGTAAACGGTGGACAGACAACAGCCTCTCTTTTTAATACCAAAAAAGCAGACAAGGTTGATCTTGGCAATATTTTTGTTCAAATGAAACTGACAGTTATTAATGATGAAAAAGTAAATGAGATAGTCCCGAATATTGCAAAATATGCAAATACCCAAAACAAAGTAAGTGATGCAGATTTCTTTTCAAATGACATCTATCATATCCGTATGGAAGAAAAATCAAGAAGAATCTGGGCACCGGCAAAAGAGGGTGAGCTTAAAGGTACCAAGTGGTTTTATGAGCGTGCAAGAGGACAGTATCTTGAAGTTCAGTCAAAACTTACAGATGCGAAAAAAAGAGAGTTTAAAGCTGTTCATCCGAAGTCTCAGATGTTTTCCAAAACAGATTTGGCAAAATATCTTATGGTTTGGGAAAACAAACCTCAGATTGTAAGCCGTGGAGCACAGAAAAACTTTAAAGCATTCGGAGAGATTATTGTCCCGAAATGGAATAAAAATGATAAAGAGTTTAACGATCTTTACTATATGCATACAGTAGCAAAAATAATTATTTTCAAAGCCTGTGACTATATGGTTTACCGTGAGCCATGGTATGGAGGATACAAAGCAAATATTGTAGCCTATACACTCTCCACACTTTCATATCTGCTTGAAAAAGAGAGAAAAAACATAGATTTTTCGGCGATATGGAAAAGACAGGAGATACCGGCTTATTTTTTAAGAGAACTGCAGAGAATCAGTAAGTATATCAATAATTATATTACAAATACTCCTGAAAACTTTACCAATGTTTCGGAATGGTGTAAAAAAGATATATGCTGGACAAAACTGAAAGAGATTCTTGACAATACCGATCAGCTTAAACTTTCCGAAGAGTTTTTGGAGCATATGATAACTTTGGAAGAAGTGAAGTATGAAGAAAAAGAAGCCAAAAAAGAGCAGGAAATAGACAATACTTTGGAACTACTGAAAAAGATGTTTAAATTGCCTACGGATACCTGGACAGAAATGATACAATGGGGTCAGGGAAAAAATATTTTGTCACAGACGCAGATTAATTTTTTAAATTTGATTCCTTCTGGGAAATATCCATCAGATAAGCAGTCTAAAAAGATATTGGAAACAATCTTGTACTTGGAAGATGAAGGGATGAAAAGTGTATGGGAATAGAGGAATTTTGATATGAACTCAGATCATAAAATTAGACAAGTTGGTTTTAAGCCTAAAGCAAGGCTGATATTGCAACTGGGTGACAGATTAATAGCCAATGAAAAAATTGCTATATCAGAAATTGTCAAAAATTCATATGATGCATGTGCCAGAAAAGTAACAGTTACAATGAATGATATTGACAATCCGGATAAAGCCGAAATAATTATTGAAGATAATGGAAAAGGTATGGATCTGGATATTCTTGAAAATGTTTGGATGGAGCCGGGCACAGACTATAAAGAACAGCAACTGGAAAATGATGATTTTTCAGAATGTAATCGCTTACCAATAGGGGAAAAAGGTATTGGTAGATTTGGTGTTCACAAACTTGGGAATAAAATTGAGCTGATCAGTAAAAAGAAAAATGCTAAAGAGGTAAAACTTTCTATTGACTGGAGGAATTTTAATACAGATAAATATCTTGAAGATGAAAAAATAGAGATTCTTGAAAAACAAACGAAGGAAAAGAATTATTTTCAAGATGAAGAATCAGGTACATATATCAGACTTACCTTATTGCGAAAGAAATGGGAGAAAAGAGACTTTAGAACATTTTACAGGAATGCAATTTCATTGATTTCCCCTTTTGCTTCAAAAGACGACTTTGTAATTGAAGTAAAATCAAATCTAAACTGGGAACATGGATTGGTTGACTTGGAAACAATTAAAAAGAATGCTTTATGGTATTTTAAAATTGAAACAGAAAATAATAAAATCAAGACTTTTAAATATGAATTTAGACCCTACCCGTATATGGATAAGATCAAAAAAAGAACTGTTACAGAAGAAGAAATATATGTAACAAATGACAGGGAAATCAAGAGAAAAGCTGGAAAAGAATATGAAGTCATTTCCAGCAAAGGATTTGGAAATATTACATTAGAAGGTTATATATTTGATTTTGATAAAAATACACTGGATCTTTCTGATATTAATGATCGAAAAGGTATTAAAGATTATGTAAAAGAGAATGGTGGAGTAAGAGTTTATCGTGATGGTATGAGAATTTATGATTATGGTGAACCCGGAAATGACTGGCTGGGATTGGATCAGGCAAGGATAAATGCACCGGCTGCAAAGATAGGTAACAAGCTTATTCTGTCTGCTGTTTCTTTAAGCCGTGAAATGAGTACTGGATTAGAAGAGAAAACCAATAGAGAAGGATTTATTGAAACAGATGTTTATCACAACTTTAGAGACACAATTATCTTTCTTTTGAATAAAGTTGTTTTTTTGAGAAATGAGGACAAAGATAAAATTAGAAATATCTATAAACAGGAAACTGATGTAGAAGAGAGTACAGTTTCTCTTATTAAAAAGGTTGAGATTAAAGTTAAAAAGGCAGTTCCAAAGGAAGAAGACAAAAAGCAAATTGTAGAGACACTTAAAAAAATTGAAGAGAATTATGTTGATATGAAAGAAACTCTCCTAAAGAGTGCAGGTAGTGGTTTGGCGTATAGTCTTATAATCCATGAGATTGAAAAGATGGTTGGGGAATTGAAGGCAAGAGCTGACAGAACAGAACTTGGTGAACTAAAAGAACTTACTTCAAAACTTCAGCTTACACTGGAAGGCATAACCAACCTGTTTGTTAACAGTAAAACAGAAAAACGGTTGGCAAAAAATGTAATACAAAAATCTATGAAGTTTTTTAAATACAGAGTTAAGACTCATAATATTGAGCTTGTGAAAAAATATGAAAACTCCAATCTTGCTATCGAGTGTTCCGAAAACTTTATTATAAATGCTTTGATGAATTTGGTTGACAATGCTATTTACTGGTTTAAATATCACGAAGAGAGACTAAAAAAAGAAAGCAAGCCCAGAAAAATATTGATAGATGTAGTTGATTTGGATGACAAAGTGGGAATAGTGGTCGCTGATACAGGTTTTGGTTTTTCTATTTCTCCTGAGACTGCTGTATTGCCTTTTAAAACCACAAAATTAAAAGGAGAGGGAATGGGACTTGGACTCTATTTTGTTAACGAAATTATGAAGATGCATCAAGGAAATCTAAAAATAGTCTCAAGTCAATATGAAAAACAAAAACTTGGTTTAGACAATGAATATAGCGGTGCGGTTGTTGTTCTGGAGTTTTATAAAGGCGGAGAAGAGTAATGTTGTCAAAATATAATTTAAAAGCGGTAGTTTTTGATGATGTAGAAGCAGAAGCAAAGCCTTTAATTGATGCTTTAAATGATGAAAGAATACCAAATGTATTTATTAACTTTAAAGATAATCACAGAGATGACAGAAAACTAAAGAATATACGGATAGTTTTTTCAGACTTAATAATTGGGGAATATCATCCAGGAGATGATAATAATACAGTAGAGGCTATTAGAGCATCAATTTTAGATAATATTGATGAACAAAATGGACCATTTATTCTCGCTATATGGTCAAAACATAATACATTGGCAGAGACATTAAAAAATAGATTATTAGAATTAAATCCTAAATTAAATTTTATATTAGGCGGATTCGACTCATAAACGAATACCCTTAACCAAAATTATAGCATCAATTCCTGTGAGTTCTTTAAAAACCTCATAGGGTGTTGCATAATTCAAACATTTTCGAGGTCTTGAG
>Ga0256837_1002705_pt1 | contig 10728 bp, 10 predicted proteins | sample 4562384metaG_FD_185976 | JGI IMG/M metagenome (GOLD analysis project Ga0256837, IMG submission 185976) | Hydrothermal vent microbial communities from Guaymas Basin, Mexico - 4561-384 | ecosystem: Environmental > Aquatic > Marine > Hydrothermal vents | place: Mexico: Guaymas Basin | collected... | reverse complement strand
AAGAGCTCTTTTGAGGGGTATGCCTCTTTTACAGGTTTTCTGTAACCTGCTCCATTTACCTCTATGACCATGCCATTGTCCTTAATGGCATCGAGTGTATCTTTTGCCATAAGGGTGATACTTTTGTTTGGCATAAAGTTAAAAACTTTGATAAGGTCCAAATGTCCTACTATATCAAAAAGTTGAGTTTGAGCCATTTCTGTAATGGTGTTAAAATATTTTTGCCATACTTCATCAACATTTTGTTCTTTCCATTTTGCAAGAAACTCAGGGTTGTCAAACCCCCAGCCTTCTAAAAAGTGAACAGAACCGATAAGGTAATCAACATCAGCTTCCAAAACCCGTCTATCCATATGCCCGACAAGATAATCAACTTCATAGCCTAGAAGAATTTTTATTTTGTCTGCATATTGTTGTTGTGCAGTTTTTACTTCAGTCTCATATTTGGGCATATCGCTAAAAGACATACGGTATTTTGGATCAAAGTCCATAGGAGCATGATCAGAAAAACCAAAAACCTTTGTACCTGCTTGTATGGCACTCTTTATATACTCATCTATGGAACCTTCGGCATGGTTGCATAAGGGTGTATGGTTATGTAAATCAACTATCATTTTTGTCTCATATTATATATTTTATGTTATTATAGTGAGAATTAATAAACTAGACCAATTTGGTTGATGGAGAAGCGAAGATGACTCAAGAGGAACTAGATGCGCTGATGAATGGTGATATTGATATGGATGAACTCTCAGAAGAAGAGGTACAAGATGCACCACAAGAGAGTGAAATAGAAGCTTCAGACGATGAATCTGTAGAACCAGCAGCTATCATCGAAGAGAAAATCAAATCTGCCGAACTGCCTTTGCCTGCAACTGAAGAGAATAAAATGGTACATCAGCTTGATGATGTTACAAAAGAATCTGAAGAAAAAGCAAGTGAGATCTTTGATATTATTGAGGGCATCAGTAATGACTTGATGGAAAAAGAGGAGTCTTTAAACACTATTATAGAAGTGCTTACTTCCAATATTGATCTTTTTGAAAAACTTGTTACAAAATTTCCTGATGTTGCAACATTCAAAACACAACTCCAAGAGAATCAAAAAGCTCTTGATGAAGCAAATGCTTCACTGGAATCTTTACAAAACAGTGGCGATGCTATTATGAATGTTATGGATATTATGCAGTATCAAGATATTCACAGACAAAAAATAGAACGTGTTATTAATGTAATGCGTGCGCTGTCAAAATATATGAGTACGCTTTTTGAAGGGAAAATTGATGATGAAGAGCGTGTCTCTTCAGCAACACACATACATGGAGACACACATAATGATGTGGCTTCAAATGAAGATATAGAAGCGCTTTTAGCGCAATTTGGGAATGCATGAAAAGAGTAGAGTTATTATCACCAGCTGGAACACTGGAAAAATTAAAGATCGCATTTGACTATGGTGCAGATGCAGTTTATGGTGGAGTGAGTCACTTCTCACTTCGTATTCGTTCAGGTAAAGAGTTCACCTTCGAAGATTTTGAAGAGGGTATTCAATATGCTCACGCACGTGGGAAAAAAGTTTATGCAACCATTAACGGGTTTCCTTTTAACTCTCAGTTGAATCTTCTTAAGAAGCATATTTTAAAGATGGCAGAGTTAAAGCCCGATGCTTTCATCGTAGCAACTCCGGGTGTGCTCAAACTTGCACATGAACTAGTACCGGATATGCCATTACATCTTTCAACACAAGCCAATGTTATGAACGTGCTTGATGCCAAGGTTTATTATGACATGGGTGCGACACGAATCATTACAGCGCGTGAGATAAGTCTTAAAGATCTTAAAGAGATCAAAAAAGAGTTGCCTGATTTGGAACTTGAAGTCTTTGTTCACGGAAGTATGTGTTTTGCATACTCTGGACGTTGTCTTATCTCAACTCTTCAGAGTGGTCGTGTACCAAATCGTGGAAGCTGTGCAAATGACTGCCGTTTTCCGTATGAGATCTATGCAGCAAATCCTGAGACAGGAACACTCTTTAAGCTTGAAGAGGAAGAGGGCATAGGTACTTACATTATGAACTCAAAAGATCTCAATCTCGCTTCACACATCGAAGAGATACTCGACTCTGGTGTTGTGGACAGTGTAAAGATTGAAGGGCGAACAAAGACAGCTTATTATGCAGCAGTAACAGCAAAAGCTTACAGAATGGCCATAGATGACTACTATGCTAAAAAGATAGATACGAAAAAGTACCAGTATGAGTTAGAGTCTCTGCAAAACCGTGGTTATACAGATGCCTATCTTGTCTCACGCCCGTTTGAGAAGCATGATACACAAAGCTTAGACTTTACTATGCAGCTTGGAACGCATCAGGTGACAGGGGTGACAAATGAAGAGGGTACACACTATATGTGTAAATTTACAACGCGTCCAGGTGATGTACTTGAAGTTGTAGCTCCCTTAGATGCCAAGATAGAGCTTGTAGATAATGAGATAGGAAAGACCTATGAAAAAGATGGTCGTCTTTACTTAGAGTTTAAACAGTTAAAAGCACAAAACGGCAAAGTATGGGATGCTGTACACAGTGGGAATATCAACCCGATAGAGCTGCCGACAAAATTTCCTCCATTTACCTTTTTTCGAATCCCTTCACATCCGGATATGGGAACATACCCAAAAAAATAGCCACTTACAAGATCGAGTTGCAAAAGGAGAAGCCTACGGGCTTTGACTGTATGATACAGATAATTGCAGAGAGTCACAGATAAGTTTCACTTATTTCTCACAAGTTAAAATAGATCGTAAATTTGTAACATTTTTTCTCTCTTTTTATAGGAAATTTCAAAAAATAAATAATAACTAAAAAAATCATTATATGCTCACTCTCTTGAAGTATAATGACACAAAATATTCAAAGGATTTCCATGAAAAAGAGTTTAGGCAAGTTATCTATAGCCGTCTTTATGGTGGCAGTGACGTTTAGTGGTTGTGCAACAAAAGATGTAGAAGTCGCTAAGTTACAAAAAGAGCTAGAGAGTAAATCATCTACTCTTGAGATGAAACAACAAGAGGTCGAGCAAAAAGAGTCTGAAATTCAAAAGCTCAAAGAGGCACTTAAAAGTACAAAGGCTAAAGCACAAACAGTTCAAAGTGAAACTGCAGCAACTAGCAAAACAGATGCCTCAGCATCACAGGATATATCTTTAACTCCTCCAAATGCAAAAGTAGGTGAGTGTTATGCAAAAGTACTCATTCCTGCAAAATATGAGACGAAAACAGAGAAAAAACTTCTAAAAGATAAAGTAGAGAAGATCTCTGTAACAAAACCGAAATTTAAAGAGGTTAAGTATAAGATATTAGATAAAGCAGAGAGCTTTAAGTATGTATTAAAACCGGCTACTTATAAATGTGTACAAAACAGAGTAATGGTAGAACCTGAAAAGGTGACATACAAAGTTGTACCTGCAACATTTAAGATCAAAGAAGAAAAAGTACTTGTTTCTCCTGCACATCAAGAGTGGAAGAAAGGTACAGGTCCAATTACAAAAGTTGACAATAATACGGGTGAGATTATGTGTCTTGTAGAGGTACCTGCAAAGTATAAAACTGTTAAAACAAAAGTTGTTGATAAACTTGCTCATGTAGAAAAAGTTGTTACTCCTGCAGTATATAAAAACTTTAAAGCAAAAGTAGTGGACAAAGAGGCTAGTTATGAAAAAGTTGTAATTCCTGCAAAATACAAAGTAATTACTGTAAAAGAGCTTGTAGAAGAAGCAAAAGTAAACAAAGATGTTGAACCTGAAGCATATCAAACTGTTGAAAAAAGAGAACTTGTTCAACCAGAAGAGTTGAAATGGCAGAGAATTCTTTGTGAAACAAACACAAATGCAAATGTTATCAAAGAGTTACAACAGGCTCTTAAAGACAAAGGTTACAACCCTGGTCCGATTGATGGTGTTTTTGGACAACAGACACAAAAAGCACTGAATGCTTTTCAAAAAGACAATGGACTCTCTCAAGGGGCATTAACACTTGAAGCGCTTGAAGCTTTAGGTATCAACTAAAAGATAAAGAGGAAAAAATGAAAAAAATACTTTTAATAGCAGCGTTTATTACAACACTTTTTGGTAACAATATCAATGTAGAAGATCTGCCAGATGCTAAAATTGTTTCTACAACTGAGTGTCACGGGATTAATCTACAGGTGAATTTTAAGACAGATTCTGCAGTAATTGAACCAAAGTCATATGCAAAGATTGAAGAGTTTGCAGATTTTATGAAAAATCATCCTGAAGCAAAAGCAGAGATAGCAGGATATACTGACAGCCAAGGTTCGGCAGAGTATAACCAAAAGCTTTCTCAAAGAAGAGCAAAAGCTGTTTATGAGCAACTTATCAAAGATGGTGTATCAGCAGACAGACTTACATATGTTGGTTATGGAGAGGCAGATCCTGTTGCTACAAACAAAACTCCTCAAGGTCGTCGTGCAAACAGACGTATTGAAGCAAGACTTTACTAAAATTTTCTTTTTGACAAAGGGTTTTTACCCTTTGTTTCTTTTAAACACTCTCTCTAAAATAAAAATTCAATAAACAAACGCTATAATTTGCTACACTTTTTACATAATATGTTAGTATGTAAAAAATAAAAAAATAAAGGGTATCTTTATGAAATTCGTTTCAATTGTTATTGGTTCAAAAAGTGACTATGAAGTCATGAAGTCGTGTGCAGATACACTAGAGTCTTTTGATGTAAACTATGAGCTTATCATCTCATCAGCACATCGTTCTCCGGAGCGTACGAAAGAGTATATAGAAAACGCAGAGAAAAAAGGGGCTCAGGTATTTATTGCTGCTGCTGGTATGGCCGCTCACTTAGCAGGAGTACTTGCTTCTAAAACTGTAAAGCCTATCATCGGTGTTCCTATGTCAGCATCTGCTCTTAGTGGAATTGATGCGCTTCTTTCTACTGTTCAAATGCCAGCTGGTATGCCAGTTGCTACTGTTGCAATAGGAAAAGCGGGAGCTATTAACTCTGCATATCTTGCTATGCAGATTTTGGCACTTGAAAATGAAGAGCTTGCGATCAAACTCAAAGAAGATCGTATCGCAAAAGCAAAAAAAGTTGAGATGGACTCTTTAGAGATAGAGACTATCATCAAGTAAATGGCTGTATATAAGGAGCAATAATGACGTGGATGACTGATGAAGAGTACTGTGAGTTGACAGGTTTGGATATGAGTGCTGTTGAAGAGCTCATTGAAAGAGGAAAGCTGACAGTCAAGGTTGAAGACGGGATCCGTTTTATAGACCCATCCAAAGGTGCCACAGAGGTTGTTGTTCCTGCAAAACTACAAGAGCTCAGTGAAAAGAACAAGCATGAGATGCTTGTTCAACCTGAGTTTGTTGAAAAGACAATTGGAACTATTATAAATCTTCATGAGAAAGTTCTTGACGCCAAAGATGAAACACTTGAAGCTGTCCGCAAAGAGAATGAATTTCTGCGTGAGGCTCTGGCATCGTTGCAAGAACTTTATGATGAAGATAGAAAAACTATTCATACCCTTCAAGAACAACTCAAACTCTCTCAACAAGAGGTAGAATTTATGCGTAGAAAATACAAGCTTATGTGGAACAAAGCCATAGAAGAACATACAGACAAACCTTCATGAAAATAGCCGAGGAGTGTGTTGGTTGCATTGTCAACCAGAGTCAAAGAGTAGCTGATGCCATTCATGCTAATGAGATGCTTAAAAAACGGTTGTTAGAACATGTCAGTGCTATGAGTGAGAAGTTTTCATTTGAGCTTTCTCCTCCGGAGATTGCTGCAGATGTTTATGAGGCAATGGCAGAAATCGCACAAAAAGAGGATCTCTACGATGAGGTCAAGCGTATCTCTACACAAAAAGCACAATCTTTTGTTCCTTTTTTAAAAGAAAAACTGCAAAGCTCTGATAATAAACTACTAACAGCTACAAAGATAGCAGTTGCTGGAAATGTTATAGATCTAGCAGCTGCAGTTGAGTTTGATCTTGAAGAGGAGCTTGAGAAGATTTTTCATACAGAATTTTCTCACAATGATTTTACTAGGCTCACGCAAGAGTTACAAAGTGCAAAAAAAGTTGTCATTTTAGGCGATAATGTAGGTGAGCATATCTTTGACTATCTCTTTGTAGAGACACTTCAAGAGTTATTTTCTGACATTGAGATCTATTATATGGTTCGTGGTTGTCCTATCATTAATGATGTGACACTAAAAGAGGCGAAAGAGGCCGGTTTTGATAAGCTTTGTCATCTGGTTGACAGCGGTGTCAATACCCCTGGATTTGCTTACAACAGAGCAACAAAAGAGGCACAGGAACTTTTTGACAGTGCCGATCTGGTAATATCAAAAGGGATGGGAAACTATGAGTGCCTCTCTCCAACGCATAGAAAAAATGTCTGTTTTTTACTCAAGGTAAAGTGTAATGTAGTAGCGGCTTCTTTGGGTAAAGAAGTTGGTGATATTATTTGTAAACTTGTATAGATAAGGATTTTTAATGAAAAAGATATTACTCTCATTAGCATTTTTTGCTGCACTTTTAAGTGCTGAGACAAAGATGGAGTACACACTCTCATATGTCGGTATGAATATGGACTATAAAGAGTACGACAGAGCAGGGTCTCTTTTAGACAGTGAAGAGTCAGGCTACTCTGACTTAACAGGTATAGAGTTCGGTTATAGCTACTTTTTAGATAGACAATCACAAATCGATTTCAAAGTTATGAGCCTCTCTGGTGATACAAAGTATGTAGGTTCTTATCTAAACTCAAATCAGGGTTATGGTTCGGTGGTTAGTACAACTAAGAATGAAATAAGAGATATATATTTAGGCTACAGTGGGAAAAATGAATATAGAAATAATTTTTATCTCTTGGGTAATTTGGGTGTTGGCTATAGATATTGGCAAAGGTCACCCTCTTCAGTGCAGGTTGAAGAGTACGAATGGTACTCTTTGCGCTTGGGTATAGGTGCAGAGTATAAATACAAAGCATTCTCCATTGCAGTTTGTGGAGAGTATCAATATGGTATAAGACCAACAATGAGTGCAACGGGAATAAATGACGAGTTTGAGTTAGACTCAGCAGATATTATGCAACTCTCTGTGCCGGTGCGTTATGAGATAAATGAGATGTTTGCACTTTTTGCATCATATGTTTTTAGCCGTCAAGAGATTAAAGAGTCAAATGTTGTTTTTGACAATAGTGGTAATGGCTATGTAGAACCTGACTCTACTGCATATAACCAATACCTCAAAGTTGGAATCATCTTTAAATACTAAAAAAGCCTCTTAGGGTATAATTACGCAATTAATTACGAAGGCAAGCCATATGATAACTTTTAGTGAGATGCTACTAAAACTACAAGAATTTTGGATGAAACAGGGGTGTAATATTGTACAGCCCTACGATATTCCCGCAGGTGCTGGAACATTTCATCCGGCTACTTTTTTGCGTTCACTCGACTCTACTCCATGGGCAACTGCCTATGTTGCTCCCTCACGCAGACCGACAGACGGTCGCTACGGAGAGAACCCTAACCGTCTTGGAAGCTACTATCAGTTTCAAACCATCATCAAACCATCACCAGACAACATTCAAGAGCTCTACTTACAGTCGCTAGAATACTTGGGTCTTGATGTAAGTAAGCATGATATCCGCTTTATCGAAGATAACTGGGAGTCTCCGACACTTGGTGCATGGGGACTTGGTTGGGAAGTATGGCTAAATGGTATGGAAGTAACACAGTTTACATACTTTCAACAAGTCGGGGGAATAGAGTGTAAGCCTGTAACGGCAGAGATTACTTACGGTACAGAGCGTTTGGCGATGTATCTCCAAGGTGTAGATACTGTTTTTGACATTGTATGGAACATTGCTCCTGATGGAGAAAAAACCTACTACAAAGATGTGCATAAAGAGAGCGAGATAGAGTTCTCCAAGTATAACTTTGAAGTAGCAGATACAGATATGCTTTTTGAGGAGTTTAATGCAAAAAGCAAAGAGTGTATGCGTACTCTTGAAGCGGGACTTCCTCTTCCGGCGTATGATCTGTGTATGATGGCTTCACATGTATTTAATGTTCTTGATGCCAGAAAAGCGATCAGCCAGACAGAGCGTCAAAACTACATCTTAAAAATCCGTGAACTCTCACGCGGCTGTGCAGAACTTTACAAAGCACAAGAAGAAGAGCGCAACAAAAGAGTAAAAGGTTAAATCTTTCATTTTGTCATATTTTTTTAAAGTTTTTTGATTTTTTTGTATGATGTGAGTGCTCCTACCGAGTAATCGGTAGGACAAATCCGTCTAAAGGAGTTAAGATGTTCTATCTTAACATTATCCTGAAGGTTTTGACTATTATTTATATAGTAGTTAAAATCTACCAGGAGATAAATTAGAGGGCTGCAACCCTCTAATTCCTAAGACGGATTATAGCATAAAAAGGCAAAAGATGAAAAACTTAGAAGATACTCTCTTGACACTTATTATTGTTATTTTGGTAGTGATGGTTACAAATCTTTATAAGCGTGTTCAAAAGCTTGAAGAAGAGAAGCGCTAAGAGTATGCAGCTTTCAAAAGAACAAAAAGCAAAGTTTTACAAGCTTGGTATCAGCAGTGTTAGTGAACTTGCTCTTTTGGTACCACACTCCTATGAAGATTATCGGCTTCAAGACAAACTCATCCCTCACGCAGCCCAACTTATCGATGCCACCGTTGAGTCGGTATATCGTGCTCCTAATTCCATTCAGGTTACTTTCTTTGCACATAATTTTGGTCATAAGATAACAGGTGTTCTTTTTCGTCCAAAGCCCTATATGATGCACCAGTTTAGTGTGGGTGAGCGAAACTACTACTATGGCAAGATAGAGTGCAAGGGTGGAGGATGTTCGATGAGCATGCCTAAAAAGCTCAGTACTGCCGGAAGCATTACACCAAAGTACAAAACAGCTTTGCGCTCTGATGTAATGTTTCGGCTCACGCGAGAACTGCTTACGCTGCAAAACCTTGTTGATGAAGGAGTAAAAGAGAGTGTCGCAAGCAGAGTTTTAGAGCTACACTACCCAACAGAGTCCATTTTAGCACAAAAAGAGATGTCGCGTGAGCATCTTGATGCTTTGAAGTATCTAGAGCTCTTTAGCTATATGAAAGAGCTTGCACATAAACGTCGCTATTTTGAAGCTGCTATAACAAAGAAAAGCTCCTATGAAGCTTTTAGAAAAGCACTCCCTTTTGAGCTCACGCAGGAGCAGCTAGCAGCTATTAAAGATATTCAAAATGATTTTGCAAAGGATGTGGCTGCTCGGCGCATGATAGTAGGTGATGTCGGGAGTGGTAAAACAATGGTTATCTTGGCAGCTGCTGCGATGATGCACCCTTTTAAGTCACTGCTCATGGCTCCGACAACCATTCTTGCAAATCAGCTCTATGAAGAGGCATGCAAGTTTTTACCTCAGATGAAGATAGCTCTTGTAACAAACAAAAGTAAAAAATTGGACTTGCGTGAGTATGATTTTATCATCGGTACACATGCACTGCTTTATAGAGAGCTGCCAGAGGCTGGACTGGTTATGGTGGATGAGCAGCACCGCTTTGGAACACAACAGCGTAATATGCTCGAAAAACTTGTCAGCAGTGGTGAGAAAAAGCCCCATTTCCTGCAGTTTTCAGCAACACCGATCCCTAGAACTCAGGCGATGATAGATTCGGCACATATTGATGTCTCACTTATTACCACAACCCCTTTTACAAAAGATATCACCTCAAAAGTGATTCACAAGCAGGACTTTAAGATGCTGCTTGAACACATAAAAGAGGAAGTCTCTAACAATCGACAGGTTTTGCTTGTATATCCGCTTGTGAGTGAGAGTGAGATGATGGAGTATCAAAGTATTGATGAAGCACGCTCATATTGGGAAAAAAATTTCGATGGTGTCTATGTAACCCATGGAAAAGACAAAGAAAAAGAGCAGGTACTTTTAGAGTTTAGAGAGCAGGGGAGCATCCTCATTGCTACAACGGTAGTAGAGGTGGGTATATCACTCCCTAGGCTCTCAACTGTAGTCATTGTAGGGGCTGAGCGTTTAGGACTCTCTACACTGCATCAGCTTCGTGGTCGTGTAAGTAGAACAGGGCTAAAGGGACACTGTTTTTTATATACCAACCAAGAAAAATCTGAGCGGCTTGAAGAGTTTTGTAAAACAACAAGTGGCTTTGATATAGCTAACTTAGACTTGAAGTATAGAAAAAGTGGTGACCTGCTCAAGGGAAAAAATCAGAGTGGAAAAAGTTTTATTTGGGTGGACTTTGGCGAAGATGAAGATATCGTGCGTGAGGTAAAAGAGGATCTGAAAAAGATCAAATCCTCTTAGAGCTTTTTAATAAAGACCGAATTTACCATCATTTCTTTTATAAAGTACACGAGTTTTATGCTCATTGTCTAAGAAGATTTCAAACATTTTATCACTCTCTTTCAGGTCATTGAGTACATCTTCAACTTCTCTTGGTTTGTAAAGGTCAAGCTCAACAGGAACGATCTCATCTTCTATCTCATGTGCTACAGCTTTGACACATACATCTTCAGCTTTTTCAGTATTGAGACCTACTTTTTGGTGATCTACCTCTTTGTCATGTAGGCGGCGAAGTGCTTTTTCTGCACGCTCAGTAGCAAGATCGAGTGCAGCATAGAGGTCTG
>Ga0256837_1002704_pt1 | contig 10728 bp, 11 predicted proteins | sample 4562384metaG_FD_185976 | JGI IMG/M metagenome (GOLD analysis project Ga0256837, IMG submission 185976) | Hydrothermal vent microbial communities from Guaymas Basin, Mexico - 4561-384 | ecosystem: Environmental > Aquatic > Marine > Hydrothermal vents | place: Mexico: Guaymas Basin | collected... | reverse complement strand
TACTTTCTAAATTTATCATTAAAATATCAAGTTTTAAAGCCTCTTCTATTTCATCATCTCTTTTTCCTACACCACTAAATATAATTTTATATTTTGGCACACCTGCTAATAATGCTCTTTTAACTTCACCAATACTTACACAATCAGCACCTGATTCCAGTGATGCAAAATGTTTAATTACTGAAAGGTTTGAATTTGCTTTAACTGCATAAGAAATAAGTGTTTTTTTTGCTTTAAAAGCTTCTTTTAATTTTTTATATTGTTTTGTAAAGTGATTAAAATCATATACATATAGAGGAGTTTTGTATTTATCAGCTAATTTTTTAAAATCCATAAATTTATCCTTTTTTAATATGGATTTTATCAAATTTTTCTAAAATAATAAACACTTAAAGCTAAAAGAATAATAAAAGGCAGAATAAAACCTAAATCCGGTGATATTACACCCGATATAGCCATTTTTCTAATAAGTAAAAAAACACTCCACAAAATAATTCCACTAAATAAACTAACTGCTATATATAATGAAGTGTTTGAGATTCTTGTATGAATCGGTGCTTTTAAAAATACAATTACAATCAATAATATAAAACTTAAAGGCGGTATTATTGCATTATAAATATATGTTTTTATAAAATTAACATTCATATTTTCCTTTTTTAAAAGATATAAAGCTTGAAATGCAATTTTTAATGTCATATATACTTTAGATTCAAGTTTATTTAAAATATCTGGTTTAAATCCTTTTAATAACTCAACATTTATTTTTTTATCTATAATTTTCGTTGGAAAAATTATATGCTTTATAATTTCATCTGATTTCCAGCTATTATTTTCAAATTTTGCTTTTTTAATATCATAAATATATTTTAATTTTTTATTTTGAATAAAAAAAACTTTCATATCATATGCAGTTTTATGTAATACATCAAGTTTTTTAATAAAAATAATATTATTATTAAATTTAAAAAACAGATTTTTATTTATATTAGAAAAATATTTACCAGTTATTATCGATTTTGCTTTATCTCCAAATGAAGTATTTGTATTAAGTTGCAGTAAAATAAAAAATAAAGTTATAATAGTAGATAATGTAACTATTGGCTTAAAAAGTTTTTTAAATGAATAGCCAAGTGACAAAAAAGCTATAATTTCATTTCTTTTTACTAGACTAATCACTGTTACTATAACAGCAAGTAATAATGCTAATGGATAGATTAAAATAGATGCATTTACTCCATTATAAAAAATATACAAAATTTGTAAGTTAGCTGAATTGGGTAATCTATCTTTATTTAACATAAAATCAATAAAAATAAAAAAAGATATTAAAGATAAAAATATAATTAAAAAATTTTTTAAATAACTATTAAAAACTATTTTAAAATACACTTTATCCCTTTAATGAATACTTACTTGCTGTTTTATCATTCCAATCAAAAACTGCTTTTTTTGTATTATTTAAACTATTTTCTATTTTTTCAAACTCTTCATCACTAAATTTACCTAATACAAAACTTAATACTTTATCTTTTTCTTCTGGACGACCTATACCAATTCTAATACGATGATAATCATTTCCAATAAGATTATCAATTGATTTTAAGCCATTATGTCCTCCATGACCTCCACCCTTTTTAAATTTTAAAGCACCCAGTTTTAAATCTAAATCATCATGAATCACAATAATATCATCATTATCAATTTTATAAAAATCTTTTACAGCTTTTATACTTTCACCTGAAAGATTCATATAAGTTGAAGGTTTTAAAAACAAATAATTTCCACTTTTATAAAGAGTGCCTTTAAATTGGGGTTTATTTATTACAGAATAATTTTGATTTTTTAAAATTTCATCAATAGCTATAAAACCTATATTATGACGAGTATTTTTATATTCATCTCCAATATTTCCAAGTCCAACGATAAGTTTCATAAGTAGCCTTTTTTTAAGCTAAAAGCATAAAGCACAAAGCTAAAAGCTTTTGTTAGATTTTAGATTTATACTTTAAAGGAAGCAAAAGCTTATTTAGCTTTTACAACCCCTACAACTGGAACAGATGGGTTAATATAACATTCAACACCTTCTGGGAATTTAATATCTCTAATTAAAATATTATCACCAACATCTAAATCAGCTACATCTAATTCAAATACATTTGGTAAATTTTCTGCTGTTGTTTTAACTTTAATTCTTCTTCTATGATATACTAATACACCTTTATTTTTAAGACCTTTTGGAGTTCCTACTACTTTAATAGGCACTTGATAATAAGTTTTTACACCATCTTGAGCTAAAAGTAAATCAACATGTTTTAAATCACTTGTAATAGGATCTTTTTGATATTCTTGAATTACTACTTTATAAGTATTATCTCCAACTTTTACATCAAATGCAAGAGTTTCTTTATTTCTTACATATTTAATAAATTCATTTGTTTTAAAAGCTGCATTTATGTTTTCTTTACCTTTTCCATAAATGTTAGCGATTAGATAACCATCTCTTCTTAAAGCTTTTGTAGCTTTTTTTGAAGTACTCTCTCTAACGATACCTTCTAACATTGTTTCTCCTTAAGTTTTTTAGAAACAGAATTATACCATAAAATTTTTTAATCTTTGAAAGTAATTTTTACAATATCTGAAATTTTTGGATATTTTCCTACTATTTCTACTTTATAACTTGTAGTATATTTACTATCTGCTACTTTATAAATTTTATCTATTTTAAAATTACTTAATATATCATTTATATATATTTTTTTATTTTTTATAGTTTCAATCTTATCAATAGGCACATAAATAACAATTTTCATTTTATTTATATCCATGGTTGTTGCTAATAAAGTTGAAAAATTAACATAATCACCTTTATTTACATTAATTGAATAAATATAATTTTTAAAAGAAATAGATTTTTTAGATATTGTATCTTTTAATTTTTTTATTTGAGCTTTTAAATTTGAAATTGTATTTTTTGTTTGATTTAATGTTATTAAACTATTTTGATAATCATAAAATTTTATATCTTTATCTATTTTTGATTTTGTTTTTAATGTTTTATAAATTTCATAAGTTTTTTTCTTTTTTCTTAAAATCTCTTCTTGAGCTTTTTTAATAATTTCAAAATTTTTAAGCTGATTTTCTGAATTTTTTAAATCTACTCTATTTTGGTAATCATCAATTTTTATAACTATTCCTCGATAATTTGTAGCTTCTGCACTTTTATTAACTTCTATTATTTTTCCACTTACATCTGATTTTATTTTATATGTTTCATAAGGTTCTACTTTACCATAATATCCAAATAAAAAACTAATTGTAATTAAACTAAAAAAAACTTTTATCATTATATTCCCTATATATCAAATTTAGTGCTATCTCCTCTTAAAAAAGCCTGCACTATTTCATCATTACTATTTTGAAAATCTATAGGTGGTGCAAATTCAATAATTTCTCCATTATAAAGCATTCCTACATAATCAGCTATTTTAAAGGCTTCTTTTAAATCATGACTAATTACAATAGATGTAACTCCTAATTGTTTTTGAAGCATTATTGTCATTTGTGAAATCAAATCACTAATAATAGGGTCTAAACCACTTGTAGGTTCATCATAAAGTATAATTTTAGGCTCAAGAATAATCGCCCTTGCAGTCGCTGCTCTTTTTCTCATACCTCCACTTAATTCATGAGGATATAGTTTTGCTACCCTATTGCTATCAAATCCTACCATATCTAATTTGTCAAATACTCTTTTTTTTATCTCATTTTCATCTAAATTAGTATGCTCTCTTAAAGGAAATGCTACATTATCATATACGGTCATACTATCAAACATAGCACCTTCTTGAAATAAAAAACCGATTTTTTTACGAGTTTCATAAAGTTCTTCTTTAGAGCATTTTGCAACATCTATACCATCTACTATAATCTCCCCACTATCTGGCTTTAATAATCCAACAATATGTTTTATAATAGTAGATTTTCCTTGTCCGGACAAGCCAAGTATAACAGTAGTGCTTCCTTTTGGTATTTCTAAATTTACATTTTTTAAAACTACTTTAGAACCAAAAGATTTTTTAAGATGTTTTATTTTTATCATTACATATCCTCATTATACAAAAAGGCTTTAAGCCATATTTGTATATACTTTTTGAACATCGTCATCATCATCAAGTTTAGCTAAAAACTCTTCAATATCTTTTTCTTCATCTTCACTAAATTTTTGTGGATTATTTGGAAGTCTTTGAAGCTCTGCTTTTACAAGCTCAATCCCAAGTTCTTCAAATTTATGCTGTAAATTTCCAAAATCTTTATAATCACCTGTAACTAAAACTATTCCATCTTCTTCTTCAAGTTCTTCAAGTCCCGCATCAATAAGTTCTAATTCAAGTTCTTCTAAATCCATATCATCTGTTTTATTAAATTCAAATACTGCTTTTCTCTCAAACATAAAATCTAATGAACCTGTTGTTAATACTTGTCCTGCATTTCTTGAAAAAATATATCTAATATTCGCAATAGTTCTTGTAGGATTGTCAGTAGCAGCTTCTACTACTACTAAAACTCCGTGTGGTCCTTTACCTTCATATACTATCTCTTGATAATTTTCCATATCTTTAGAAGTTGCTCTTTTTATAGCTGATTCTATATTTGCTTTTGGTAAATTTTGTGCTTTTGCATTTAAAATAGCAGTTCTAAGTGCTGCATTCATTTCTGGATCTGGACCACCTTGTTTAGCTGCTATAGTAATAGCTCTTTGAAGTTTTGGAAAAAGTTTTGACATATTTCCCCATCTTGCTAACTTAGCAGCTTTTCTATATTCAAATGCTCTACCCATATCTTCTCCTAAATTTTTTTAAGAATTATAACATAAAATAAAAATGGTGCTAAAATAGTTTTAATAAAAATATTTAAATAAGTAGTACTTTAAGCAAAAAACTTAAAGCTTTTAGGTTTTGTAGAATTATTTAGTAGTTACTTCTTTCAAAGCTTTTAAAGCTAATTCATAATTTAGCTCATCAGTTATATCATTGGAGCCTTATCACCTACATTTACTTGATTTCCATATAATACTACATCATTCCCTTTTAATTTTGTTAAAGTTTGTTTTCATAGTAAAATAGTAACATCTTTTGAAATATTTGTAGAAAAGAAAAAGAAGTAATTTTGTTTTATTTAAAATAATATTACAAAACTACTCATTATCTGTTTTTAATAGCAAATTAATTTTTAAAATAGTAATAATTCTATCATCTTTTCTTGCTATTCCTTCTATTATAGCATCTCTTTCCATACTTGTATCAGGTGGTGGTAAAATAGTATTTCCATTAATTCTTAAAGCTTCTGTTAATCTATCAATTACAAACCCTGCAAGCTCTTCACCTACTTTTATTACAATAAATCTCACATCATCATCAAATTCTGATTGAGGTGCATTAAATTTTTTTCTTAAATCAATTAAAGGTAAGACATTTCCTCTTAAATTAAATACCCCTAATACATAATCATCAGTAAAAGGAACTTTTGTCCATTCAATTGGTTTAATAATTTCTTGAATAGAAAGAATAGGCACAGCAAACTCTTCATTCCCTACAATAAATCCAACTAACTGAACAACATTTTCATCTTTTTGTTCTGTATTACTTAAATTATCTGTTTGTTCTTGTTGTTGTTTTATAACATTTTCTAATTGATTACTCATAATTTATCCCTTATGATAATTTTAAATTTCTTTTTAAAACATTTGCTAAATATTCTGGAGTATATGGTTTTGTAATATATTCATTCATACCAACTTCTACACCTCTTACTCTATCAGATTTTGTTGTTCTACTTGTTACTGCAATTAATGGTAAATTTTTAAATCTATTATATTTTCTAATCTCTTGGGCTAATGTATATCCATCCATTTTTGGCATTTCAATATCCACAAGTGCAGCATCAATATTGCTATCATTTTTTAAAATATTTAATGCTTCTTCTCCATTTGTAGCTTCTTTAATAGTAAATCCTAATGGTTCAATTGATTTTTTCATAATTTTTCTATCTGTATTAGAATCATCTACTACTAAAATCACATAATCTTCTGGTTTTTCTTTTTTCTTTTTAGTTTTAACACTTGCTGTTACTACAGTTTTAGAATGTGTATCTTTTGCTAATTTCATAAGTGCCGCTACATCTACAATAAGAGTAACTTTACCATCTCCTCTAATAGTAGCTCCTGCAATACCTTTAATACCTTTTAGATATTCTCCAAGTGATTTAATAACTATCTCTTCTTGACCTATCAATCCATCTACAATAAGACCAACTTTACTTGCTCCTACTCCTAAAACAACTACATATAAATATTGATTTATTCCTAATATTTTTTCTATTTTAAATATATCACTCATATTTACAAGAGGTAAAACTTCATCTCTAAGTTTTAATACAGATTTACCCTCTACGGTAGAAATATCTTCAAGTGTAATTCTAACAGTTTCAATAACATTTGCTAATGGCACAGCAAAAAGTTCTTCTTGAGCTGAAACTAATAATGCTTGAATAATTGCTAAAGTTAAAGGAATTTTAATTTTGAATACACTTCCTTTTCCTGGTGTAGAATCAACCTCAATAATACCATTAAGTTTTTCAACATTAGTTTTAACAACATCCATTCCAACACCACGACCAGATACATTTGTAACTTTTGCAGCTGTTGAAAATCCTGCTTTAAAAATAAGCATAAATGCTTCTTTGTCACTCATCATATCAGCTTCTTTTTCTGATATAATTCCTTTTTCTAAAGCTTTTTGTTTTAAGACTTCTGGGTCCATTCCTTTACCATCATCAGCAATTTCAATTACAATTTGATTACCTTCATTATATGCTTTTAATTCAACAGTCCCAACTTCAGGTTTTCCAACTTTAACTCTTTCTTCTGGTGGCTCAATTCCATGGTCAACTGAATTTCTAATCATATGCATCAAAGGATCACCAATCTCTTCAATAATTGATTTATCAAGTTCTGTATCTTCACCTTTAATAATTAAATTAACTTTTTTACCAAGCTCACGAGAAAGGTCTCTAATAACTCTTGGGAATTTATTAAATACTTTACCAATTTGAAGCATTCTTGTTTTCATTACAGCAATTTGTAAATCAGTAGTAACAATAGAAATTGAAGAAACTACTTGGTTTAATTCATCTAAGAAATGCTCACCTTCATATCTTTCTTCTACATCATTATATATTTTTATAAGTCTATTTTTAGATAATACAAGCTCTCCAATTAGATTCATTAAATTATCAAGTCTATTTACATCAACTCTAATAGTTTGTTCAACCGTTGAAACTTTTTTAGCTGGTACTGATTTTTTTGCTTCTTGTTTAGGAGCAGTTTTTGGTTTTGATTCCACTGGTGCTGGAGTTTCTGGTTTTGATTCTTTTTTAGGCTCTTCTTTAGCATCATTTGATTCATTTTTATTTTCAGATTGTTGTTTTTTCTTAGCTTCTCTTCTTGCTCTATCCTCTTCTGCTCTTTTTTGAATCAATCTTTCAATTTCAGCTTCTATCTCTTCAGGAGACATATTAGCATAATCTTCTTCTGTTAATTCATCTTCAGCAGCTACTTCTACTGTTTCTTCTTTTTGTGAATTCGAAGAATCATTATTTGCTTCACTAACTTCTGATAAATTTTTACCTTGAGAGATTGCATCAAGTTTTACTACTACTGGTTCAATATCAATATCATCTGTTACATCTGTTCCATTATCTCTGATATTTTCTAAAAGAGCTTTCATCATATCCACAGATTCTAAAATAACATCCATAATATCTGGAGTAATTTTTAATTCGCCTTTTCTAGCTTTATTTAAAATATCTTCCATATGATGAGTAAGTCTTGTTAAAACATCAAGATTCAAAAAGCTTCCACTTCCTTTAATAGTATGAGCTACTCTAAATATTTTATTTAACAACTCTAAATCATCAGGGTTTGATTCAAGTTCTACTAAATCTTGATCAAGCTGTTCTATCATTTCAAAGGCTTCAACTAAGAAGTCCTCCATTATCTCTTGCATTTCATCCATTACACATCCTTTTGATGAGATTTTAAAACATTTGCAATTTTACTAACAAAAGTATTTGCATCAAATTTTACTAAATAGTCATCAGCCCCAGCTTCTTTTCCTCTTGCTTCAGAAAATGCATCTGAAATTGATGAACTAAATACAATAGGAACACCTTCAAATCTTTTATCTTCTTTTACTTTTGCAGCAAAATGAAAACCATCCATTTTTGGCATCTCTACATCTGAAAGAATTAGTTTTAATCTATTTTTTATATTATCTTTATAAATAGTATAAAGTTCTTCAAGTTTAGCTAATCCATCTTCTCCATCTGTAGCCTCTACTACATCAAATCCCATTTTTTTAAGAGATTCAACTTCTATTTTTCTTGCAGTCGCACTATCATCTAAGACAAGCACAACTCCATCAAATTTTTCTATTTCAAGTTCTGTATCTAAACTTGGATTATAAAGTCCTACTTCTTCAACTATACTTTCTAAATCTAAAATAAGCAAAATTTCGTTATTTTCAATTCTTGTAATACCTGTAATTTTACTTTTATCAATATTACCATGACTTGCAGTAAATGTAGCTGGCTCTATATTTTTCCAACTAATTCTTCTAATTCTTTTTGCATCATGAACTACAAAACCGATTAAAACATTATTAAATTCAGTAATTATAACTCTTGGAGTAATTTTCATCTCTTCTGGAGTTGGAGTTTGTATTCCCATCCATTTAGCTAAATTTACAACCGGCACTACAACACCTCTTAAATCAAAAATACCCTCTATATATTCACCACCACCAGGAAGTTCTGTAAGTTCAGGCATCTTTATAATCTCTTTGACTTTGGCAACATTTATACCATAAATACCTTCATAAATTTTACCATCAGGCATTTTCTTGTAGATTCTAAAATCAACTAATTCCATTTCATTAGAAGCTACTCGTAACACTTCTCTCTTTTCCATGCGATTCCTTTTGTTACTTTAATATGAAGTATTTTATCATAAATTATTTAATTTTAGATAAAAATTTGGATAAATTTCTTATTTTTTAACTGAAAAAAACTATTTTGACAATATAAAGAAGGTAAATTTATATAATTTTTATATATTTCATTTTGATGATAATGCCCTTCTATAATTAAATTACAATCTTGATATTGTAATAACTTATATTCTGCAAGGCTTATAAAATTATCTATTTTTTCACATTTTATATTTTTATTTAATATCTTTCTAAATATCCAATTATTAATAAAATTTAAAGTTATTAAATTCATAACATTCATAATAATTTTATTTCTAACAAATTTAGAATAAAATTTATAAAATTTATCCTCAATATAAATATCTCCGTGATTTATACAAATTCTATCTTTTTTTAATTCTTTTAAAACTTTTACATTTTTATCAAAAATTCCTTCTAAACAAAAATCGTGATTACCCTCAAAATAATAAACTTCTTTTGTTTTAGATAACTCATTTATTAAGTTTATTATTTCTTGATTATATTCAATTAAAAATTTAAAAGGTAAAAGTAAATGAAAAATATCTCCTACTAAAAATATTTGATTAGTTTTAATTTCATTATTTTTAATTTTTAAAAGTAAAAATTTTAAATCTTGATTTTGTTTTGAATAGTGAGAATCGGCTATAAAAACCGCCCCATCTTTAAGGAATGTAGGCGATTTTAGGTATTGCTGTAAATTCATCATAACCCATCATTAAATTAGCATTTACAACTGCTTGTGTAGAAGCCCCACGAAGTAGATTATCAATAGCTGTATTTATAAAAATAGAATTACCATTTTTCATCACAAAAATATCACAAAAATTTGTCCCTGCTACACTTTTTATATCTACTGGTTTATCTTTTATTCTAATAAAAGGTTCATCTTTATATTTTTCTTTTAAAATTTCTACTGGGTCAATATCTTTTTTTAAATTAGCATAAATAGAAATCATCATTCCTCTATTTATAGGAAGTAGATGAGGCACAAAATTTATATTTAATCCACTTTTTTCTTTTATCTCTACTGAATGGCGATGAAACAAAGGGTTATAAGCAAACATATTTTCATCAATCGTTACAAAATGAGTATTTTCGCTTAGTTTCTTCCCTGCTCCACTAACTCCACTTTTCGCATCTACAAAAACATTTCCCTCTATAAAATCCACAAAAGGAAGTAATCCAAGAAGTGTGGCCGTAGGATAACATCCTGGATTTGCTACTAAATTAGTTTTTTTAATATCCTCTCTAAAATACTCCGGAAGTCCATAAACTGAATTTTTTAGATTATCTTTATCAATATGAGGACAATAAAACTCTTCATAATTTTCTAAATTCAATCTATAATCAGCCGAAAAATCAACTATTTTTGTTTTTCCGTATAACTCTTTCACAAAAGCCATCGCAGTTTTATGTGGAACTGCTAAAAATACTAAATCGTGTTTAGCAATTTCGTTAATTTCTGCTTTTTTTATCTCTTTTTCAAACACACCTTTGAATGCTGGATAAATATCCTCTATTCTTTCTCCTCCATTTGAAGAAAAAAGGGTAGTTATTTCAAAGTATGGATGATTTATTAAAATTTTTATAAGTTCAGCACCAGTATATCCAGTCGCTCCTACTATTGCTATTTTTTTCATTTTCCTGTGCTCCCAAA
>Ga0256837_1002703_pt1 | contig 10729 bp, 9 predicted proteins | sample 4562384metaG_FD_185976 | JGI IMG/M metagenome (GOLD analysis project Ga0256837, IMG submission 185976) | Hydrothermal vent microbial communities from Guaymas Basin, Mexico - 4561-384 | ecosystem: Environmental > Aquatic > Marine > Hydrothermal vents | place: Mexico: Guaymas Basin | collected... | reverse complement strand
TCCGGAACCTGAGCAAAAAGCCTCTCAAGAACGCTACTTTTAAGCCAAGCTGAAGAGAGCCAGATAGAAACTTCAGCCCTTTTTACGAGCTCCTCTATCTTACCGTAAATTTGGTCGCTGGTTAAAACCTCCATCAGCTGACCTCCAGAAGACACCAACCAAGGGGTTTCCCTTCTATAACGGGCAGAGTTGTAGGTTCGTTTCTTACTCCGGTCTCCTGATTACCAAGGAAGCGGAGTTCCGAGGCTGCCGAAAGGGTTTTAGAGAGAGCCCCGGCCCCGAACCCTAACTTTACCATAGCAATACGCTCTTTGTTCTCTAAATATCTCTCCCTATCTCCGCCAACAAGAGGAGAGAAACTCTTGTTAAAGAAGGAAATTTCCCAGTTAATAACCTTTGAGTACTCCATCCTCAATGCCTTAACCAAAACCTCGGGAGAAACCTCAAGGGGACAGGTCAAATACTTTTTAATAAACTCGGGATAGAGGGTAATTGTTCCTTTAAACCAGGTTCCGGGCTCTAAAAATTCAAGAGCAGTAAAACCAAAAGGCTTCTCACTTCCATCCTTTAACCTTCTCTTAAGTCGGCCTACCCCAACCTTTGGCGTATCAACGGGATAAAGGTCAGAGACCTTTACAAACCTCATCAGCTCTCTTGAAGTATCAGGGGGCTCATCATCCCCATCAAAAGCAATCAAAAAATCGCAGAGTAAAAGAGCATCAAGGGAGCCGAAGAAACTGTCAAGTTCCTCTTTTAACTCTTTTAATTTAAAGTGAATCCTCCTTTTTGAGTAAGAAGAGGGCCAATGCTGTATACCGTACTTCTGAAGGATTTGAAGGAACTTCTCCTTAAGAGCCTTTTCTTCTATAAATCCGTTTTTAATAAGATAGTTAAGTAGTGCCGTTCTGACCGCCCCTTTAAGTGAAGAACCGGGAATGTAGGGAAGTTGGGTTGTAGGAGTTCTAAAAATTCTTTTTATACTCCCCTTACCGAGCTCCTGCCGATACTTTTCAAGGTCTACCCTCCTGAGCTTTGAAAGTTTCCTAAACTTCTCCTTCAAAAACTTCAAAACTTCTTCAGTAAGGTAAAGAATAGCTTTAGCCTCTTCCCTTCCAACCTCTTTCCTGTAGAAGTTATGGAGCTCTAAAAACTTATCATCGGAGAAATTCCTAAGAAGAGAAAGAAACAGACTAAGCTTCCCCTCTCTTTTAAGTTTCTCTATCAAAGCGTTAAAGTCTATTATCCAGAGCTCTCTCCCCTTAAAAAGGGCTTCAAAAAAAGTATATTCCTGCCCAGTAGTTACTGCAGTAGGGGTTTTTACTTTCAGACGAACTTCAAAGCTCACCGGCTCTATTCCCATCTCTACCCCACAAAAAGTGGAACTATCAGTCTTGAATGCACATGGCCTTTAAGGGCCGATATTTCAACCAAAGAGCCGTAGAACGGCTTTTCTTTCTCAGTTTCACAAACCTCAAACAGAGAACCGGGCCGTGAGAGAATTAGCGGATTTTTAAAAATTTCCGGTCTGGCAACCTCTCTTCCATGCTTTGGGAACTTAGTAAAGAACTCTGCGTAGGCCCCTTTTACCTCACACCTCTGGGGCAAACCGGTTGAGAGGGAAATAAACCACCTTTTCCCTCTTTCAACTCCCTCTAAAGCTCCCCAGTCTTCTCTTACCTCACCGACCACACAAAACTTTCCTTTACCGGCACTCCTCTTTGCTCCAAAACCGTCAAGCCCCATAAACCTAAAAATTTCTTTTATTCTACTGATAGAAAGCCTATCAGGGTCATAAATTCCGTAAAGGACAAAACGATAGCCCTTTCTCGTAAAGGTCTCCTTAAGGTGGAAAAGCCTTCCCTGATGGGCGGTACCTAAAATCCTATTTACTGAAACGTGAACGGTTGTTAATTGCTCAGAGCTCCTCTCCTCCTTTTCCTCAAGCTCCTTCAGAAGAATACTTAAGATTTTCCCACTCTCCTTGAAAGAAGAGAGAAAAGAGGGAAGATAGGGGAGGAGTTCCCTTAAAGTAGAAATCTTCAAGTACCTCTGTTTTTTTATCCTCTTTACCCGTGAATACTCGTCTATGGAGCCAAAAGAGAGCTTTAAGGGCAGTTTAGGAAAGGGAATCAGCCCTTCGGGAAAGGCATCAGAGAAAACAACGGCCGGATTAGAAGTTTCATCTCGAAGCAGTTTTTTAAGCTCATCCTCTCCATAGAGAAACCTGTAGTGCCAGCAAAACTCTCCAAAAATAGTATCGGCCTGCAGGGGCGTCAGGTAGGGTGTGGTAAACTCAATTTTTAAAGAGAACTTTTTCCACCTCAACTCCTACTCCTCTCCAAACTCTTTTATCAGCTTTACTTCTTCGGGCTCTTTAACGGTTATCTCCACTTTACCGTAGCCCCTTGAACCGCTCCCTCCGAGGGAATCGGCCTCAAGTAGGGCTAACCCCCTCTTTATTATTTCTATGAACTCTTCTTCATTATCTCCCTCAAAGATTTTAAGTATAAGGGTAAAATCAAAACTAAGACCAGCAGGAACTCTCTCCCTGGTAAGGAGGGCTCCTCCGTGAGTCGTACCGGTAATCCTGTTAATTTTTACTTCGGTTTTCTCCTCCGGCCTTCTCTCAAGAACGTTCTCCCACTTCTTCCTGCTCTCCTCATCCAGCTCTAAGTCGTAAAAAGAGAGCCTGCTCACGGCAAGCCTTTCAATTTCCTTTTTCTCATCTTCACCCAACTTGTCAAAGTCTTTATAGTCGGCTCCCGAAGTACCAAAGAGCTTCAAAATATTCCTTGCTGCTCTTTTGCGCTCATCATCAAAAGTGTCCTTCTTTTTAAGGTAGTACTCAAAGTTAAGCTCCTGACCGTCGGGCCTGTAAACTCCGTAGTAGAGCTCTAAAAGGCTCCTCATTTTCCCTTTAAGTGAAGAGCCGGGAATGTAGGGCTCTCCGGTAAGAGGATTTTTGATAACCTGACTGTCAACTCCTCCGATTTTTACCTCGTCCTTTCCCACCCCAATATGCAGACCTGTTAGGAGTTTCAGCTTCCCCTTTATTCTTAAAATTTTTTTAAGCCTCTTCATCTTCTCCTCCTTAATTCTTAATCCAGTTTCGCCTTTGCGTAGCCGATAAAGGCCTCAAAGAGGTTTTTCGCCTTTTCAAGGGCTTTAAAGGTATTAACTTTCAGTATAAGGCTGTTGATAAACTCCTTAAAGGCGGCAAACTCCTTGCTCCTCTCCCTGGCCTCGTCGTAAACAACGTGGCTCTTTAAGAGGTAAAGCTTAACCAGGATTTCTGCAGGAAGGGGCCCATCATCCTTCTTCTTTCCCGGATGCTCCCTAAAGGCTTCTTCATAGATGCTCAAAAACTGCTCGTAGTACTTCCTGACTTTGGTAAAGGAAAGGCCTCCCTTCAATCTGGAGATAAACTCTTCAAGAAGGCTCTCCTTTACCTTACCCTCTCCGTCTGTGGTGCCAACCAGAATTTTCACCAACTCCTCGCTGTTGTTCTCCCTGAAAAAGCCCTCAACAATATCCTGTATGGTGGGCTTCACCTCATTAAGGAAGCTCTCCTTCTCATTTTTACCTTTCTCCTTTCCCATACTTCCTCCTCCTATAAAGTGCTATTGCAAGGGGTATGTAAAAGAGATTATCTTTCCCTTTGCCTTTGTCTTTCTTCTTCTCCGATATATCCTCAGAATACCTCCTAATCAGCTCCTCAAGCTCCTTAAAGAGCTCCCGGGCTCTCTCCTCCCTATCTCCGAAGTTCCTATAAACCAGATACTTTAGGTATGCTCTCCAGAGCATATTTCTCGGACTTTCTCCCTCCCTGTTCGCCATTTCAGAGATGGTTAAAAGCCTGTAGAGGAAAGAACCGCTCTTTTTCTTATCCTCAGAACCTCCCTCTCCGTCACACCAACCTCCAACCTCTTCAGTAAGCCAGTCGGCCTTTTCAAGGAGTTCTTTAAGGGAAAAGTCGGGATACTTTACTCTCTTAGAAAAAACGGTTGTTGTATTTTTTCCCCCTCTCTTTGAGGTCTCAAGAGCTTCTTCAACTTCATCGGCAATGTAGTATATAGGTAAGTCAGGTTTTACTACACTTATTCCCGCAGATATCGTAAAGCTCTTATTTTTGCAGGTATAATCCTCAAACTTCATTCGCAAAACCGACTCAAATTCAAAAATCCTGTTCCACGGTCCTATAAGGAAAAGGTCATCTCCTCCCGAGAAAACACTATAAATACTGCGGAATCTCCCGCCGAACTCCCCTATTTTGTCTTCTATATAAGACTTAATAACTTCACTAAAGAAGAAATCAAGAAACCAACTAAGAGAAACCACTCGTGAAATAGAAAGAATTGACTTACCGTCCTTTCTAACAAAACCTTTTGAGAAAATATAACCTAAGTTATCAACATCCGCCTTCAAAACTCCCAAATAGGGTTTTCCGCATAGACAGTCTCCCCTCTTTTCAAGAGAATCCAGTGCTATGTGGCAGAAGTTTTTAGGAATTCCTTCCTTAACCCCCGGCTTCTCTTCTTCGTAGCATTCAAAAATTAATTCTCGGAGCTCACCTATCAGCTCATCTTCACTAACTTTCGGTATATAATTCTCAAGAGGCTTTGCAGGGAGAGGAATACCAGAGTTGAGGGAAAAGGAATAGAGCATCTGACCGTCTCCCATTCTACCAAGCGCTTCCTCAATTTCCTCTTTTTTCAAAAGCTCTACTTTCGGAAGGGGAAAGTATTTACCCCGATAGGTAATAAGAACCCCTTCACTTTTGGGAAGCTGCGTTCCGATTTCTATAAGATGTCTACATAAATCACACTTATAGACACCCGGCTCATTCGGGTCCTCACAAGCAGGGGCTTTCCCACAGATACTACAAACACTCCTATTAAGCCGGGAAAACTCTTGAGCATAACCATCTATAACCAGTTTACCAAAGTCTTTAGTGGTAAATAAACGAAATCTGTTTTTTGTCTCCTCCTCAGCGAGCTTCTCAAGAACCTCATTAAACTTTCCAAAATTAAAATCGGATTCTCTTAGCTTAACCCAAGAAATTTTTAGCTTTATCTCACCAAAGAAATTAAAATTCTTTTTCTCGGAAGGGTTAGAACCTCTGGAAAGAAGTCTATCAAGAATTTTTTCCCTTACCCTTTCTATTCTCTTCTCTGCTTCGGAAAGATTGGGAAGAATAAGCCAAGCCTTTCCGCCGGAGTTCATTATCACACTTGAAGCGTTTACTTCAAACTCTTCCAGGAGCTCCCTAACTACCGTCTCAATAGCAAGAGAGATAATAAAAGAGCGTGCCCTTAGAATTTTCGCAGCCCATTTCTTAGTGTCCTTTGGAGGACTGAAAATGAAATTCTGAATCCCCGAAAAGTCAATGCTTAAAAAGAGAAATTTCTCTTCTTTACTTTCTGAAGTATCACTCTCACTCTTTTCATACCTCCATAGAGCAGTAGCAATTGCGGCAGTAGTTAAAAGATGGTGGGCCAGAGAAATATCCGGAAGGAGAACCTTCTCTTTGGTATAAGTATAGGAAGGAACACACCACATATACTTAAGAAAAAGGGCCTTAAGTGCCTCAAACTTAAAGTTAAAGTCTCCCGATTCCGGAAGATTTTCAAACTCTGTTAAAAAACTGTTCCAGAGTTCTTCATAATCTCTTCTTCCCTTCTTGTTGGCCCTTAAAACGGGGAAAACAGACTTTACAGAGAGCTTCTCAACGTTATACTCACATCTTGCAGAATTATCATATCCACTTTCTTTGACGTTAATTAAGCTAAAAGGAGAAATCAAAGGTTTATAAAGCTCTTCATCTTCCGGAGTCTCAGCTTGAAAAAAGGATTCCTGGTCAATAGAACCCCAATCAAGACCTGAGCTCAACCAATCAGCCTTTTGAATAACGAAGGGCAACTGGTTTTCTTCTTTCTCTAATTCTCTGTCATGGTGCCTCCTAACAGCCTCTTTTAAAAGCTCAAACTCTCTATCTTCTAAGCCGAAAAGCCTTTTTATTTTTTCCCTTACAGCAACTTTTTTCCCTTTCTCTTTTCCGAGGAATTTGGCCTCCTCAAGAAACTCTGCCGAGAGCTCCGCGTGCTTACGCTCTCTCGGTTTTTCCAGAGTCCTCTGGTAGAACTTACCTATGTCGTGAAAGAGGGCTGCAAGGGTGGCCAGGTGGAGTTTCTCTCTTTCCATTCTCCCTCCGCCTTTTACTTCTGTTTTACCTTCCTTTATACTAAAACGGAGAAAAGCTGTAAAGGCTGACGCCGGAGGGGAAAATTGGAGCAACTTGTTGAAGCCCTTTGTCTAAAAGAGAGAAAAACTCCCTGCCTGTGGTACTTTCTAAGGGCAAGGGAGCTCTCAAAAGAAATCAAAGCCGACTTAAAAAAAGAGCGCCGACCGGGAATAGTACTTGAGTTTTTGGAAGCTGAAGGTGAAAAGCTTGAGGTAGCTAAAGTTGTTTTCTTATCAACCAAAAAGCTCTTCCCGAGACAGCCTAAGGTAGAGATAGGAAGAGAGTGTACGGTCGGACGTTATAAAGAGGTTAAGAAAATAACCTCCTTTGTTTTCGTTGACTTAAACAGCGGTAATTGCCTATTTACAATACCAGTGAGGTTTCTGAAAGATAGGCTTGCAAGCCTACCCTGCGGAACGTGTAAAGAAGAAATAAAGAAGAGGTTGCTTGATGAGTGCGGAGAGGATTAAGGAGAAACTCTGTAAAGGGAAGGGAGAGGAGATTGAAGAGCTCTCCCGAAAGATTGCCGGAATAATTCAAAAGGAGTTCAGCACCAAACTGGAGTTTGATGATTTGGTCTCGGAGATAGCCCTAATTCTCTTTGAAAAGCGAAAGGAGTTCTGCAGCCGCAAAGAGCTTAACCTCTCATTCCTCATTATATCCGTAAGGAACAGACTTATAGACAGGTATCTTAGGAGAAAGAGCTTTGAAACGGTCAGTATTTCCGAGAAACGGGAAGAGGAAGAAAAACCGCTTGAAGAGCGCTTAGAAGCGAGCCCATTCAATGTAATTGCCCTCTTAAACGCCCGGGAAGCAGTGGAGCTCCTAAAGAAAGAGCTAACGGAGAAAGAGTTTGAAATCCTCTGCTACAGAGTCCACTCGGCCCTATACAAAAAGGAAGAGAACCTGTACTTAAAGGATAAATCAAGAAATGCAAGGGATAAAGCGTGGAGCAGACTTCGGCCGAAGGTAGAAAAGCTCTTAAAGGAGTTTGACTTTGACGGGGAAGAGGCCGGAATCTTCGGTCAGCTTCTACTGTCAGAATGTCAGAAGAGATTCCGTTAAAGAAGTTGTCAGGAGGAAAAATGAGGCTTGAGGATATCCTGGAGGATTACATAAAAATGGTTGAGATGTACGAGAAAACTCCTACCGCCTCTTGCGGGGAAGTTATTGAAGGGGGCGTTTACAGGCTGCCGGCCGACGAGCCCCTTTTTGTTGCAGTAATCAATAAAGAGGGAAGCTTCGTTGAAGTGGCTCCTCTTTCCTTCTGCTGGCCTTTAGCCACCAGACACGACCTTATCGTTGAGCTCCCTCATCCATTTTCCGATATCTGGATAGTCCAGACAGACCTTGCCGCAAGCACCCCTAAAAAGCTTTTAAAGGAAGCAGAGCTCATAGGAAAGCTAAAAGATGAAGATTTAAGAATTTTAAAGAAAACATTAAAGGGAGAAGCTCCCTTGCCTAAAGAGAGAAGGGGAAGAGGATATGATGATGTAATCCACGAAAAATTCAAAGATTTTGAGTACAAACGCTACAAGTTTTTAGTTGAAGAGCTCCTATCGTCAATTGACGAAGCCGAGAAAAGCTCAAAGAGTATTGCCCAAGAGGTTAAAATCCCGAAATTTATCAGGAGCCTCCTTGAAGAAACTGCAGCCCTTGAAGTTGCCGCTGCTTCCGATAGAAGAGTAATAGAAGGAAAAGGAGCAGTTGCAGTCTTCACTCCGGAAACCGTAGAGATTGTAATTGACGAGAACTTAAGGGGAAAAGAGGGTGAGGTAAAAATAGAAACCCCAGAGGGAGAAGTTCCTATTTTCTGGGGAGTCCTTCCCAAAGTTTTAACTGTAAGGGGAATCAGCAAAAAAGCTTTCGGAGCTCTCTCAAGACTAAAAGTTGAGGTAAAGGAGTAATGGTTCTAAAGAGCCTTATAGAAGAGGGAAAAATTACAGCGGCACTTGCAGCTTTAAAGGATTGGGTAGAGGATAAAGTTGAGCTTAAAAGGGAAGAGCTCCTTTATGCCGCAAACTCGGGAAACCCCGAAATCCTCTACTGGATTGTGAAGGGAGCTCTTGAGAGGGATAGGGAGTTTTTAGAAAAAGTTATCGGTGCAGAGCTCCTATCAGAGCCCGTTGAGTTTGAGTTCCCCGTAGTGGGCTCTAAAAATAAAATGGTGAAGGCAATAGCCTTTAAGAGCTCCAAAGAGGTAAAAAACAAAAAAGACGCCTCCCTTGAGCCGGTTAAAGAGTTTTTAAACAGCGAAGTGGCGGTCTTCTTTGAAGAAACAAACTTTAGCGGGAGCTCATTCCAGGCTCCTCTGGCTTACGCCCTACTTGCCGGAGGAATTCCCGAGAAAGTGGCAATAAGCGGAAAACTTGAAAGCTCAGGAGACTTCATCGCCGACAGAGTTAAAGAGAAGAGGAAGCTTGCAAGAAAGCTCAGAAAGTTCCTAATCTGGAAGGGGAATGTAAAGGAGCTCCACACTCTCCTCAGCCAAAAAGAGATTGAGCTACCCTTCTTAATAGCAACTATACCTTACGAGGAGGTAAAAGCAACATTTAAACTTCTACAAGAGACAGCGGGAGTTAAAACCGTTAAAGGATTAGACGGAGAAAGGTTAAGCGTAGTTTTACCTCCGAAGCTCCCTGCCGGTAGATGGGAAGAGTTCGTTAAAAGAGTAGTAGAGAGCTTGAGAGAAGTAAGAGAGTTGACCTACTCTCCCATAAAGGCCAAAATCCACTTGGGAATCAGAGCTCCATCGGCCCTGGCATTTGCAATAGGAGCAACCTTAGGAGCGGGAAAGATTCCTTTAGCTATATATCACTTTGAGAACCAGAACTACTATAAGCTAATAGACCTTATAGACTCCCCAAGGAAGATAAAGAGAAGAATCCGCACACTCTCAAGGTTCACTATGAAATCGGAGTTAAAAGGGAAAAAGAAAGCCGTAGTAGCGCTTCAAATAGCCTCACACGAAACCGAAAAGAGGGCAAGAGCTCTGGCAGAGGAGCTTGATGCCGACTTTTTCTACGCCGAGCACAAAAACAAAGGAGCTCTCCCCAAAGAGCCTTCAGAGTGGGAGGAGACCGTTGCCGAAGCCTACGAGGTGATGAACAGAGTCTACAACTCCTCAGAATACGAAGAGATAAACCTCTTAATGAGCGTTCCGGTTGCGATTGCCTTTGCCCTCGGTATGGCGGTGGATAACTACTGGCCAATAAAGGTGTGGCAGTATTTTAAGGAGAAGGGAGACTACTTACCGGTTTTGGAGCTCCCGAAATTAGAGAAAGTAGACAGCCCTTAGTTGCTTTTTAAAGAATAACTGCATAAATTAGATAAAGAGGTCTTTAACAGTAGAATAGGAAATTAGGGGATTCTAACAATTGTCTACTTCGGGACTATTGCTCTGTAAGGGCTTGGGCCATTTATTACGATTTAAGTTAAAAGTAATACCCTTGATTTACAAGAGCTTCAGAAAAGGTGCGGTTGAAAGGCCCGAAAAAACGAGCGGGATTGCGACTTTCCTCATCTTCCACCTCCTCTTAACTTGGTTTTTGTTGAAAGGCCCGAAAAAATGAGCGGGATTGCGACATTCCAAGCTTAATCATAATACTCACCTCCTCTTTAAGCTCTTTAAGGTTGAAAGGCCCGAAAAAACGAGCGGGATTGCGACAAAATTTCTATTTTATCTAATACCTCATCGTTTAAATCTTCGTTGAAAGGCCCGAAAAAACGAGCGGGATTGCGACTGTTTGCTCAACGGGTGTAATTCAATTTCAGAAAAATGGTTGAAATGCCCGAAAATTTGAGCGGGATTTAGAGGGGTATAATTCCACCTATGAAGAGGTTTTCAGACTTTCTGTGGTTGTGGGTTCTTTTAGCAGTTCCTGTTGCCCTTAAACTCCCATCCCTCTTTCTCCCACTGAAACCCTTAATTAAGCCCCTCCTTGCAAGCGTTATCTTAGCGATGGGGCTGACGCTAAAGGGAAGGGAACTCCTCTCTATCTTTAAAAAACCCAAACTCCTAATCGTCGGCCTCTTTACCCAGTACTCCGCAATGCCCCTCTTAGGGCTGGTTTTCGGCCTTATTTTCCTCAAAAATATTAACCCTGAGCTGGTTGCCGGGCAGGTTTTAACTGGAAGCTGCCCTACGGGAGTTGTTTCAAACGTCTATAACTTTTTAACCGGAGCAAACGTTGCCCTCTCAATAGCCCTCTCGGGGGTAAATACTTTAGTTTCTCCCCTTTTAACCCCCGTTTTAACAAAGGTTCTGGTCGGTAAACTGGTCGCCGTCAACGGTTTAAAACTCTTCCTTGATATGGTTCAGATTACCCTAATTCCCGTCTTGGTCGGAATCGGCCTTAACTCCATAATGCCGGAAAAGATTGAAAAAGTAAAACCGTACCTGCCGGCCTACTCAACCTTTGCAGTAGTTTTAATAGTCGGCTTTGTAGTTGCGGCAGGGAGCTCCAAAATCCTCTCACTTCCCCCGAA